>Ga0316218_1003299_pt1 | contig 13567 bp, 6 predicted proteins | sample TBH18003metaG_FD_203634 | JGI IMG/M metagenome (GOLD analysis project Ga0316218, IMG submission 203634) | Freshwater microbial communities from Trout Bog Lake, Wisconsin, USA - TBH18003 | ecosystem: Environmental > Aquatic > Freshwater > Lake > Hypolimnion/Profundal zone | place: USA: Wisconsin...
GGGCTGTCCAGGTCGGGCTACTGGTACCGTGCCGGCCGGCGAACTTCATCTTGCGGCCGTTACATTCCGGCAACTCGCGCGAAATGGTTTCCTCGGGGCTTGACTGACCAATGGCACGGGTCTTGCGTCAGGCATTCCAAGCTGTCGACGGGTAACCCCGACAACAAAGTAACCGAACCTACCAACCATGCATAAGTCTTCCTGCTCAAAGTATCTCCTGACGGCGTGTATCGCCTTCAGCCTAGCACTGGCTGCCAGTGTCTTTGGCCAAGGTGTCACAACCTCGGCCATCACAGGCTTCATCTCCGACAAATCTGGCGCCCCGGTATCTGGTGCCACGGTGACGATCGTCCATGTGCCCTCTGGCACCCGCGCGATCGCAGTGACCCACTCTAACGGCCAGTACTCGGTCTCCGGTCTGCGCGTTGGCGGTCCTTACACCGTTACAGTTGCCGCGAAAGACGCGGAATCCGCCACGCAAAGCGACATCTACCTCGGCCTTGATCACCCGCAAACCGTGGATCTGGCCCTATCCAGCGGGGTTGTCGTGCTTGAAGCCTACAAAGTCCAGGGCTCCAAGGACGTGACCTTTGACTCCAACAAGATGGGGACTTCGGATACTTACAATCGTGCGCAGATCTCCCAGATTCCTACGGTGCGTCGCGATGTGCAGGATATCGCAAATCAGGACACCCGCTTCAACCTGACTCCGAACACCTCCACGGGTGAGTTTTCCCTTTCGGCCCAAGGTCAAAACAGTCGCTTCAATTCTTTCCTGATTGATGGTCAGCAGGCGAACGACCCCTTCGGCCTTAACGCCAACGGCTTCTCCTCGCTGCGCAGCCCAATCCCTCTGGATTGGTTGGCTGCAGTGACCATCGACCTCAGCCCTTACGACGTGACGCGCACTGGATTCACGGGCGCCCTGATCAACGCTGTTACAAAGAGCGGTACCAATGACTATCACGGTGACGTATACACCTATTACACGGGTAAGTCGCTACGGGCGTCGAATCCTGGCCAGAGTGCGACTGATCCGAACAAAGGGGTGTTGGACACCCTCCAAGAGCGCACCTACGGCATTTCCGTCGGTGGTCCGATCGTTAAGGACAAACTCTTCTTCTTCTTTGGCTACGAGGACTGGAAGAAGACTGGCGTACCCGCTTCTCCCGTTATTTTCCAGCCCTCGACCGCGGCTCTGGCCAGCGTTATTGCCACTGCGGCGGCGGATGGCATCAATCCGGGCTCACTGGTGGGTGGAATTGTGAATTCCCAGCAGAAGAATTACCTTGGTAAACTCGACTGGAATATCACCAACGACCAGCGTGCGACATTGACGTATCGCCGTACCGCCAGTTCGGCGCCGGTTTACAGCAATGGATCGACTTATACGGAATTCAGCAGCAACGCCTATCAATCGAACCGCATTAACGACAATCTTAGCTTCCAACTTAACAGCAATTGGACGCCGGACTTCCGCACGGAAGCGAGTCTGTCGGCCAGCAAATACAACGGTACGGCGTCTCTTTACACTCCACTGACCCCTGAAATTTACATCAACGGTGTGACCGGTACGAATCTGGTCACGGGGGCTACGGTGGCCAACGGTCAGTTGGATATTGGAACGAACCATTCCTACCAGCTGAACGCCCTCTATACCAAGGATTACAACGGCCACCTCTATGGCGATTACTCCTTGGGAGATCACAACATTCGGGCTGGTGGCGACTTTGATAAGTCGATCAACAAGGACATCTTCGGCCAGTATTACACCGGTCTTTATGGATTCGCCAGCCCTGCGGCTTTTGCTGCCGGCACGCCTAATTATGTGCGCTATCAGCAGGCCCTCACCGGTGGATCGGGAACCGTTGCTGCTGCTTCGTATTACTATTCCCGAGTGGACGGTGGTCTTTTGGCCCAGGACACGTGGAAGCCGAGCCAGAGCCTGACTGTCACGGTTGGTCTGCGCTACGACTATCCGTATTACCCGACGCGTCCGGTGTATCTGCCGGCTTTTGCCGCTGCGTTTGGCATGCCCAATAACACCACCGGAACAGGCAATGGCACCCTTGCTCCCCGTTTGGGCTTCAATTACAAGGTGCCGACCAAATTGGACATTCAAGTCCGTGGTGGTTTGGGCCTGTTTGAAGGTACTAACCCCGCTGTTTGGGTTGGTAACTCATATGGTACCACGGGTCTTTTGAATACCGTCACTTCGGGTTCGACCAGCTCGAGCAACACAAACCCGCCTCTCGGGGCTCCTTACACCCCGTTCAATCCTTCGGCTGGTTATGTGCAGGGCCTGCCTCCGCCACTTACGCCCACGCCGTCCATCGCGTTTACCGATCCGAATTTCAAGACCCCCACTTCTTGGAAGGGCAACGTGGCGGTCGACGTTAAACTGCCGTGGTACGACTTGGTCGCCACTGCTGAAACTGATGTGATCAAGGTCGACGAAGCCATCAATTACCAGAATATCAATCTGAAGCCCACCGGGCTGTTGGCACCTGACGGTCGCACACTCTATAGTGGATCGACGGGCCTGCATACCAACTTCAGCAACTCGGTGTTGGAATTGACCAACACCGACAAGGGCGGCTCCCAAGCTTATACGTTCCAGATTGCGCGTCCCATGAAGAACGACTGGGCTTTTGCGGTTGGATATACCCATACGCACGCCACGGAAGTTCAACCGCTGACGTCATCGGTGGCTTCATCGAATTATGCCTACCGTGCGGTCTACAACCCGAACGACAATGTGGCGCATAATTCCGCATATGTTACCCCGGAAAAGTATGTCGCCTCGGCGACCCGGGAGTTTCATTTCTTCCAGGACAAGAACGCATCTACTCGCCTGACTGGGATCTTCCGTCTTCAGACCGGTCACGCCTACAGCTGGGTCTTCAGCGGTGACGCCAACAACGACGGGACGAGCGGCAATGATTCGTTCTATGTGCCGAATGGCCCGAACGATCCCAAGGTCATATGGAGCACCAATGCGAATGATCCGACCGGTTCCATCCAGGCGGCTAACTTCTGGAATTTCGTGAACAGCACGGACCTGAAGAAATATGAAGGCCAGGTTGTCCCGGCCAACAGTTCCTTCAACCCCATGCAGAAGACCGTGGATCTGCATCTGGAACAGGATGTGCCGCTCAGCAACACCCGCCTCAAGCTGACGCTCTTTTACGACTGCCTCAACTTCGCCAACCTTATCAATAAAAATTGGGGTGCGGTTACGGGTATTGATTTCGGTACTGGTTACAGCGGCTACAACCGCGCGGTTGCCAGCACGACCGTCAATGCCGCGGGACAGTATGTCTATACCTTCAGCAGCAGCACGCAGACCACGCCGATCGTCTTCACCGACCTTTCGCGCTGGCAGATGCAGATCGGGGCCAAGCTGGAGTTCTGAGCTTTCCTGAATGCCTGAAGCCCTTACCAAGGCGGCCGCTTTAAAGCGGCCGCCTTTTTTTGTCCCTTGGGTCCGGCAACTATGCCTGCCGGCCCTCGTGATCCTTGTCGCGTTGGCGGCATATCATGACAGTTTTTCCGGCGCGTTTTTTTTCGACGATGAACTTGCCATCGCTCACAACGCTTCCATCCGCACTTTGTGGCCCCCGTGGGCGGCGCTGACGCCGCCCGGTGGCGGTTCGACCGTGAGCGCCCGCCCGGTGGTAAATCTGACGCTGGCGGTCAACTATGCGTGTGGGGGCCTTGAAGTGGGTGGCTACCACTTCTTCAATCTGGTCATCCATACCTTGGCCGCGCTCGCGCTTTATGGAATTGTGCGGCGAACCTTGGTGCGCAGACCAATCCTCGCCCATGACGGTGAGGAGGAGGCCCGGTTCTTGGGCATGGCCGTGGCGCTGCTTTGGGTGGCGCATCCCCTCCAGACTGAAGCGGTAACATATGTGGTGCAGCGGGCCGAATCCATGGCCGGACTTTTCTATTTGCTGACGATCTACTGTTTCATTCGAGGTGTGGACACAGCGCGCGGGCCCGTGTGGCTTACGGTTTCACTCCTCAGCTGCCTGCTGGGAATGGCGTGCAAGGAGATCATGGTTACGGCACCGCTCATCCTGTTGCTTTATGATCGCACCTTTGTGGCTGGAACATTCTGGGTGGCATGGCAGGTACGGCGAAGCTACTATCTTTTGTTGGCCTCCACTTGGATCTGCTTGATTTGGTTGGTGGCCGGCTCGGCAGGGCGATCTGGCACGGCGGGCTTCGGTTCAGGCGTTCAATGGTGGTCCTACGCGCTGACGCAGCTTCGGGCGATTGTCATATACTTGCGGCTGGCGGCCTGGCCGAATCCGCTGGTTTTCGACTATGGAACCAAACTAGTGCGAAGCCCGTTTGAGATAGTACCGCAAATTCTCTTGGTGTCCTTTCTGGCGGCCGGCACCGTTTGGGCGCTCTGGCGCCGGCCGGCTGTGGGATTTCTCGGGTTCTGTTTTTTTGTGATCCTGGCACCGAGTTCCAGTTTCGTTCCGATCGCGACGCAGACAATGGCCGAGCATCGGATGTATCTGCCGCTCGCAGCACTTGCGACGGCTGCGGTCTTGGCGCTTTACACGCTTTTTAGGCAGTGGGGCCTGCTTCTCTGCGTACCATGGGTCGTGATTCTGGCGTGCCTGACGGCCAGGCGGAACGCGGATTACCAGAGTGGGCTTGTCCTCTGGGGCGATACTGCCGCCAAGTGCCCAGAGAACGCCCGGGCCCACTATAATTTTGGATTGGCCCTATATCAGGCCGGCCGGAGAGGGGAGGCGACAAAGCAGTACGAGGAAGCCCTGCGGCTCAGGCCGGATTACGCGGAAGCGCACAACAATCTCGGAGTCGCACTGATTGAAGCCGGTGAAATCGCCCAAGCGCGGGCGCAGTATAATGCAGCGCTGCAGCTTAAGCCGGATTACGCGGAAGCGCACAACAATCTCGGAGTTGCGCTTGGCGAAGCTGGCGAAATTGCCCAAGCCCGGGCACAGTATGAAGAGGCGTTGCGGCTCAAGCCCGACTACGCGGAGGCATGCAATAACCTTGGCATGATTCTGGAGCGTTCAGGCCAACCCGCGGAGGCGGTTGCCCGGCTTGAGGAAGCCGTGCGTTTCCAGCCGGATTATGCTGAAGCCTATTCGGCACTGGGTAACGCCTTGGTGCAGACCGGGCATCTGGCGCAGGGAATAGAAGCTTTCGAGCGGGCATTGCGGCTCAAGCCAGGCAATCAGGCTGAGGTGCACAATAATTGGGGCAGTGCCCTGTTCAATGCGGGTGACGCGCAGGGTGCGATCACCCACTACGAGGCGGCGCTTCGCGCCGATTCGCGGTATGTCGCGGCCCACTTTAATCTGGCGAATACCTTCGCCCGAATCGGGCGGCTCGAGGATGCGATCAACCAGTATGAGGCCACGTTGCAGCTTAAGCCGGATTATGTCGGGGCGCAGGTGAATTTCGGCATCACGCTCGGCCTGGCCGGCCGTCAGCCGGAAGCCGTTGCCTGTTTCGAAGCTGCCCTGCAACTCGACCCCGATTCATTCGAGGCGCATGTGAACCTGGCCAACAGCTTGACGCGCATCGGCAGACTCAATGAAGCCATCGTCCAGTATGAGGCCGCGCTCCGATTGCGGCCCGGCGATGCAGCGGTTCGGGATAGTCTGCGAAGGGCCCGCGCGGAAATGCATTGATCGGGCGGCGCTGCGTTAGCGGGCGGGTCATCACCGCTGCCGCTGGTGACAAAGCCTGCCTGTATTCCTGACTCGTCCGGCCCGACTATGGCCATGACTCCGGGCTTGGCCGTGTCCATTCGTCAGGTTAATTCTGATACACAAAATGCTGAACTCGCCGGGTTGCTGGCCAATGGCGCTTTCGCCTGTTTTTTTGCGTCCAGACGGCATGTAAATCACGAGCCTGGGTGACGATTTCATAGGCGAAAATCATCAACTGCGGGTTTCGGGCCTAATTTCCCCCTCGGGGGGAAGTTCAGGAATTCTGCGCAAGCCAAAAATGGCCGAAAAATTCACGCGATTTTGCCCATAAACCTATTGACGCCCAAAATCACGGGACCAATAGGTTGTGGTCGCAGCGGTGCCCGACCACATCCTGTTGTGGTTAACAACGCGTCAGTAAGTTCCAGCATCTTTAGTTCGCTTCGGCTTTCCGCGCGTCAAAAACACCCTCATTTCCCTCCCGTTTCCCTTCGTTCCCATGCTTAAAACCTTCCAAGTTGGCTCCAAAACCTTCGTTCTCGACCAGGACAAGGCGGAGGCTGCGTTTGCCGCCAAAAAGGTGATCAACGGCCGGGCGACGATGACCTTCAATCTCCTCCCGCTCAAATACCAGTGGGCCTACGACCTTTATCGGAAGATGAAGGCCAACCACTGGGAGCCGGAAGATGTCCCGATGGGCAAGGATATCGAGCAGTGGCGCGATGAGAAGTCGGTCACGGAACCCGAGCGCTGGATCATCCGCATGGGCATCGGCTACTTTTCCGCGGCTGAGGGGATTGTCGGGGACAATATCCAGCATGTCGTGCGCGAACTTGTCACGGCCCCCGAGTTGAAGCTTGTCCTGGGCCGCCACGCGCACGAGGAGAACATCCACGCCGATTCGCTCCTCTACATGATTTCATCCCTCGGCATCAACCCGCATGAGTGCGAGGCGATGTTTGAGGATGTCCCCACGATTGTCCGCAAAAACGAGTTCGTCACCCGTGTCTCCCGTGAACTCCGCCGAGACATCGACCTCACGCAGCCGGCGAACAAGCAGCTCCTCGCCCGTAACATCTTCGTGTTCGGCCAATGCATGGAAGGCACGCAGTTTTACGGCCTGTTTGGCATGATCCTTTCCCTGTACCGCCAGAACAAGTTTCCCGGCATCGGGCAGATGTTCCGCTACACCCTGCGCGATGAGTCGAACCACATCGAGGTCTTCCGCAACCTGTTCATGGATCTCATCGAGGAAAATCGCGAGATCTGGACCGCCGAATTCAAGGAAGAACTCCGTTCGCTCATGGTCGAGGCCGTGACGCTCGAGAAGGAGTTCATCCGCGACTGCCTGCCGGTCAACTCCGTGGGCCTCAGTGCCGAGGATTTTACCCAGTATATCGATTACATCGCGGACCGTCGCCTTGAAGGCGTCGGCCTCGCTCCGCTCGCCAGCGGCGTCAAGAACCCGCTGCCCTGGCTCGCCGAGATGATGGACATCAAGAAGGAGCAAAACTTCTTCGAGGGCCGCGTGACCGAATACCAAAAAGCTTCCTCCCTCAACGTCGCCGCCGACGACGAACTCTGAGAATTATCCGCCTGTCGCGTCGGCTTTCCCGCCCTCCCGTCTAGTTTTCACTAGTCTTCCTTCCGCTCCCGGCCGGTGCTGACGCCTTTCATTGGGCTGCGCACCGGCTCCGTCGCTTATCTTCTTCGTCCATCCCTCTCTTTGTTTCAATTCAGTTACATCTTCCTCGTTCCATGAGCAATCCCTCCCTGGCGCACGATCTGGCCCTCAAGCGCACCGTGCACACGCCCGTTGATCAGAAGCCCCACTACGCCTGGCGCGATGTCGTCGCCGCCGAAGCCATCGAGGTTCCCGCCATCATCCTGCTCTGCCCGCACGGTGAGGAGCGCTTCGTGCTCGCCGAGGTCGCCGACACGCTGGGCAAGGCCCTGACCAATGTCTGCCTCGCCCGCGGGGAGAAGGATATCTTCAACGACACCAACCGCGCCTGGCTCGCCCGCATCTGCCGCGAGGTCGCCGGCAATCTCGCCGAACTCGCCCGCACGCAGACCCCTCTCCGCCTCTCGCTGAATTCCCTCTATGAGCTCATCGAGAAAACCCTCGTCGACAACAACGCCTATTTCGTCGCGAAGAGCCTCCTCCTCAACCGCGCCCGCAAAATCTCCATCGACCGCGAGGCCGCCGCGCAGTCCACGCTGCGTGTCATCCGCCGCAACAACCAGGTCGTCCCGTGGAGCGACCAGAAGGTTGAGATCGCCGTCCGCAAGACCTTCCTCTCCCTCCAGCGCGACTCCGCCCCGGCCGTCGCCCTGACCAAGGCCGTCTCCGAGCGCGTCCATTCCTCCAAGCAGTCCTTCGTCCACATCGAGGAAATCCAGGACATGGTCCAGGAGGAGCTGATGAAGTCCGGCCACTTCAAGGTCGCCGAGGCGTACATCCTCTTCCGCGCCCAGCGCAGCGCCGCCCGTGACGCCGGCATCGATACGCCTTCCGAGGCCCCTTTCGCCACCAACACGATCGTGGACAGCCCCGCGCAGTCCGCCCTGATCGTCGTCAAGAAGTCCAACGGCGAGAATGTCTTCTGGGATGGCGCCGACCTCCGCAAGCGCATCGAGTTCGCCCAGATCGGCCTCGATCTCTGCCTCTCCACCGACGAGATCGAAGCGGAGCTCCGCCGCTCCGTTTACGACCAGATTTCCCAGAAGGATCTCGATTCGACCATCATCCTCAACTCGAAGACCCTGATCGAGCGTGACGCCGACTTTGCCAAGTTCGCCGGCCGCATCCAGCTCACCTACATCTACGAGGAAATCCTCGGCTGGGACATCAGCCGCGACGGCATCGGCGCCCTGAAGTCCGCCCACCAGCGCGCCTTCAAGAAGTACCTGGAGCATGGCGTGGCCATCAAGCGCCTCAATCCCCGCCTCCTGGAGTACGACCTCACCAAGCTGGGCGCCGTCCTCGATCCCTCCGCCGACCTTGAGTTCGACTTCCTTGGCATCCAGACGCTCTACGACCGCTACCTCATCGTCGACAAGACCGCCAAGCCCTCCCGCCGCCTCGAGACGCCCCAGTTCTTCTGGATGCGCGTTTCCATGGGTCTCTTCATCGACGAGCAGGGCGACCGTGAGAGCCGCGTCACCGCGCTTTACGACCTCTACAAGTCCCGCCGCTTCTGCTCCAGCACGCCGACGCTCTTCAATTCCGGCACGCTCCACTCGCAGCTCAGCTCGTGCTACCTCTACTACGTCGATGACTCCATCGAGGGTATCATGCTCCGCGGCATCGCCGAAAACGCCTTCCTCTCGAAGTGGGCCGGCGGCCTTGGCGGCTCCTGGACCGCCGTGCGCGGCACCGGCGCCTACATCGGCGGGACCAATGGCGAGTCCCAGGGGGTCATTCCCTTCCTGAAGCTCCACAACGACCAGCTCGTCGCCGTCAACCAGGGCGGCAAGCGCAAGGGCTCCGGCTGCGCCTACCTCGAGACCTGGCACAACGACATCACCGAGTTCCTCGAGCTGCGCAAGAACACCGGCGACGACCGCCGCCGCACGCACGACATGAACACGGCCAACTGGATCCCCGACCTGTTCATGAAGCGCATGGAGGCCCGCCAGTCATGGACCCTCTTCCGCGCGAACCAGACCAAGGATCTCCACGAGTTGTACGGCAAGAAATTCGAGGAAGCCTATACCCGCTACGAACAGCTGGCCGAACAGGGCAAGATCTACGGCCAGAAAATCGACGCCCTCGAGCTCTGGAAGAAGATGCTCTCGATGCTCTTCGAGACCGGCCACCCGTGGATCACCTTCAAGGATGCCTGCAACATCCGCTCCCCGCAGGATCACGTCGGCGTCATCCATTCCTCCAACCTTTGCACGGAGATCACGCTCAACACCTCCAACGACGAGACCGCCGTCTGCAACCTCGGCTCCGTCCTGCTCGATTCCCACCTGAAGCCCGACGGTTCCCTGGACCACGACAAGCTCCGGGCGACCATCCGCATGGCGGTTCGTGCGCTCGACAACGTCATCGACATCAATTTCTACCCGACCGTCGCCGCCAAGACCTCCAACAGCCGCCACCGCCCGATCGGCCTCGGTGTCATGGGCCTGGCACATGCCCTCTACCTTCGCGGCCACGCCTTCGCCTCATCCGAGGCGGTCGAGTTCAACGACGAGGCCATGGAAGCCATCGCCTACTACGCCTACGAGGCCTCCTCCGACCTGGCGGCCGAGCGCGGCACCTATTCTTCCTACAAGGGTTCCAAGTGGGACCGCGGCCTCCTGCCACAGGACACCATCGATCTCCTCGAGCAGGAGCGCGGCGTTCCCGTCGAGGTGCCCCGCGGCGGCAAGATGGACTGGGCCCCCGTCCGTGCAAAGATCGCGAAGCAGGGCATGCGCAACAGCAACGTCCTCGCCATCGCCCCCACGGCGACGATCTCGAACATCACGGCGACCTCGCCCTGCATCGAGCCCACGTACAAGAATCTCTTCGTCAAATCCAACCTCTCCGGTGAGTTCATCGTCCTGAATCCCTTCCTCGTGAAGGACCTGAAGTCCCGCGGTCTCTGGAACCAGGAGATGATCGACAACCTCAAGTACTTTGACGGCGAACTGAAGGACATCCCCAACGTTCCCGCCGACCTAAAGGCGAAGTATCTCACGGCCTTCGATATCGACCACAAGTGGATCATCGAGGCTGCGGCGCGCCGTCAGAAGTGGATCGACCAGTCCCAGTCGGTGAACCTGTGGATCAAGACTCCCGACCTGAAGACGCTCTCGCACATGTACCGCGCGGCGTGGCACACCGGCCTGAAAACAACCTATTACCTCCGCAGCCTCGGCGCCTCCAACATTGAGAAGGCGACGGTCTCCGTGAAGAAGGAGGTTCGCGGCGCCGTGAAGGAAGGCCGGGATGGCGGTCAGAATTCCGGCGACTCGGGCGGCACGCACAGTGTCGAGCAGGTCAAGGCCGATGCCGCGACCGCGGCGGCCAAGAAAAGCTACACAGCCGAGGAAAAGACCGCCTGCAGCATTGAGGCCATGCGCAACGGTGGCGAGTGCGAGGCCTGCCAATAATCGGCTTCGCGTTTTCCCGACTTTCAGAGCCCGCCTTCCCGGCGGGCTTTTTTTGCGACCCTAGGGAGGGACGGTTTTGCTATCACGGGCAGCCCGGGAAAAAGGGAGGGGGAGGCCATCCTTGCCGCTGGATCACCGCCCCCCCCCAGTTCCTGCGGAATCGTGCCGACAGGGCAAAACCGTCCCGCTTCCTCCTTGGTGCAAGTTCTTGCCTTTTGTGGCGAGAAGACGACGGTTCGGGCAAGCAGGCCCCCGTGCCGAACGCCGCGACCACCCCGATCATGAAGGCCAGTTTGCGCCGTTCGATCTTCTGATGCCGCAGCCAATGCCCCAGCATCACGCCGATATCCGTCACCGTGCCGGTGACATGGGTGGTACGGATCATCAGGCCGCAGTAGCTGCTCGTTGTGGCGTTCTGGAGACCGCAGGCCATCGCGATGAGCGGCACGCCGAATCGCCGCCCGGAAAGGAGCAGAGCCATGGCCGCCACCAGCAATCCTCCCTCGCAGACCAAGGCCACCCCGTAGCGGCGCCCCGGCACCAGTTTCCTTGCACCCACGATGAATCCGGCCAGTCCCGCCCCGATCACGAAGGCCAGGATGATCGACAGGGAGGCCAGGGCGTCGATGGAGTGCGCGCCGGCCAGATCGATCCCAAGATACGAAACCGCCCCGGTCATGTGGCTGACGGGGGAATGAAAATAGCCGAGCGCGATGGAATTGATGAAGCCCGCCGTACCCGCAAAGGCCAGGGCGCCGGGCAACAAGTGCCCGATGCGGCCGAGGGCCTGCTCACGCGTCAGCGTTTGGGGATGGGAATAGGGCATGGCTCTTGGCTAAGCCCTCCCGCTCCAATTGCGAGCTGGCGCAAATCGTCACCCGCACGATGGAAGCGGAGTTCGTCCACCGGATTAACGGCGCGAATGCATGGGTTGACCGCGGCGGTTGAAGCGGCATTTTCCCAGGCTTACCCCATGCCAACTCCGGTCAACGGTCAGGCGCGTTTCATCCTGCAGCGGATTGCCCAGCGCGTGATGCGCGAAAAGGGGCTGGAGCCCCAATACTCGCCCGCCGCCCTGGCCGAACTCGCCGCCATCCAGGCCACCGCGAGCAAGACGGATGGGACGCGCGACCTGCGGGCGCTGCTCTGGTGCTCGATCGACAACGACGATTCCCGCGACCTGGACCAGCTCTCGGTGGCCGAGGCCCAGCCGGATGGCGGCATCAAGCTCCTCGTCGCGGTGGCCGATGTGGCCGCGTTGCTCGTGCAGGGGTCGGCCCTCGATGCCCATGCGCGCGAGAATACGACCTCCGTTTATACGGCGGCCCAGAATTTCCCGATGCTGCCGGAGAAGCTGTCGACGGACCTGACTTCGCTCAACCCCGGGGTCGACCGCCTGGCGGTCGTGGTGGAGATGACCTTCTCGCCCGAGGCCGAATTGCGCCATTCGGATGTCTATGAAGCCCAGGTGCACAACCGGGCCAAGCTGGCCTACAACAGCGTGGCCGCCTGGCTGGACGGCAAGGGGCCGATGCCCGCACCCCTCGGTGCGGTGCCGGGACTCGACGCCAATCTCCGGCTCCAGCACCGGATGGCCCAGCTGCTCCGCGCCCGCCGCCATATGCGCGGCGCCCTGTCCCTGCAGACGATCGAGGCCCGGCCGGTGTTTGTCGGGGACGTGTTGCATGACCTGCAGGCGGAGCAGAGCAACGTCGCCAAGAACCTCATCGAGGAGCTGATGGTCGCTGCCAACGGGGTGACCGCGCTATACCTGACCGCGCGGAAATTTCCCTCGATGCGCCGTGTGGTCCGTATTCCCGATCACTGGGACCGCATCGTCGAGCTGGCTGCGGTGCGGCACGTTGAACTGCCGCCGGAGCCCGATGGCATCGCGCTCGAGAAATTTCTCGTGGCCGCGCAGAAGGAGGATCCGGATTATTTCCCGGATCTATCCCTCAGTGTCATCAAGCTGTTGGGCGCGGGCGAGTATGTCGTGGAGTTTCCGGGTGGAAACGCGCCCGGGCATTTTGGCCTGGCGGTCAAGGATTACGCGCATTCGACCGCGCCGAACCGCCGCTTTCCCGACCTGATCACGCAGCGCCTGCTCAAGGCCGCGCTGGCCGGCAAGCCCGTGCCCTATGCGAATGACGAACTCACGGCGCTGGCCCGGCACTGCACCGAGCAGGAGGACGCCGCCAAGAAGGTCGAGCGCCAGGTCGTGAAGTCCGCGGCCGCCCTGTTGCTGGGTTCCCGGATAGGGGAGAAATTCGCCGCCACCGTCACCGGGGTCTCGGACAAGGGGGTCTATGTCCGCCTGACGCGGCCGCCGGTCGAGGGAAAGCTGATGACCGGGTTCGACGGCCTGCAAATCGGCGACCGGCTTCAAGTTCAGCTCGTCCACACCGATGTGGAGCGCGGCTATATTGACCTGAATCGCGTGGGTTGAACACCCGGCCTCTTCCATGTCCACGCACCGTCAACCGCCCTGGAAGAAACCCCGGCCGAAAAGTGCGGCAAAGGCCAAGCTGACGCCGGCGAGCATCCGCTGGGCGAAAGCCCGGGCGCAGGCGGCGGGACGGCGATATCCCAATCTCGTGGACAACATGGCCGCGCTCCGCCGGCAGGTGGAGACGGAACACCGCGGGACTTCACCGGATCATCCGTGAAACGGGGACCGGCTGGGTCGGGCGGAGACTGCCTCCGCCTCAGGCTTTCAGCAGGCAACAGTGCTTGTATTTCTTGCCGCTGCCGCA
>Ga0316218_1003315_pt1 | contig 13520 bp, 12 predicted proteins | sample TBH18003metaG_FD_203634 | JGI IMG/M metagenome (GOLD analysis project Ga0316218, IMG submission 203634) | Freshwater microbial communities from Trout Bog Lake, Wisconsin, USA - TBH18003 | ecosystem: Environmental > Aquatic > Freshwater > Lake > Hypolimnion/Profundal zone | place: USA: Wisconsin...
AAGCTGAAGGTAAAAGTAACCAAAAGTACTATTGAGAGAGCCTTGCAGGCACACCCTGATTATCCAAGCCTGTTAAGTATAAATGATGTACTCAATGAACTGAATATTAAAACTGCAGCCATTAATATTGATAAGGAAAGGCTAAAAGAATTACCTATTCCTTTTATTGCCCATACAACTAATCAAGGCGGTGGTTTTGTAACTGTAACTGCGATTGATACCGACAATGTAACTTATTGCAGTGCTAAGAATAATTACTACAGTACCCAAAATACATCTGTGCATGAGTTTAATAAAATATGGACCGGTAATACCTTATTGGCAGAAAAGAAGGAAAACTCAGGCGAGAGCAATTATAAATTGCAAAGAAGAAAAGAGGTTTTGAATAATTTAAAAATTCCCTTATTGTTTTCAGTTTTATTACTATTCGGGGTACTTGTGAGTATTGATGCTTTGTCAATTCATTATGGTATAGTGGTTTTATTAAAGTGGTTGGGTATTATAGTATCGGCACTTCTGTTATGGTACGAAGTAGATAAAACAAATACAACACTACAAAAAATTTGTACTGCCGGTACCAAAACAAACTGTAATGCCATATTAAATTCAAAGCAGGCTAAATTATTTGGCTTGTTTAGCTGGAGTGAGATCGGGTTTTACTACTTTACCGGTGGTTATTTGGCCCTGCTTATTTGTGGTGTTCATATTTTACCTTTTTTAGCCATCTTAAGTTTTTGTGCCTTACCCTATATTTTATTTTCTGTTTATTATCAATGGCGAATTGCCAAGCAATGGTGTGTATTGTGTTTAACTGTACAAGGCATTTTATTTACAGAAGGAATTACAAATTTTTCTTTGATTAATTTTTCACAATTCAATTTCACTGCTTCATTATTAGCTCAAATCGTATTATCGTTTTTAGTACCTGTAGCCATTTGGCAATTATTAAAGCCCGCTTTATTACAAAAGAAAGAACTTAAACCTAAAGCAAAAGAATTGGTAAGGTTAAAAGCAAATCCAAAAATATTTGAAAGTTTATTAATAAAACAAAAACAAATTACAATGCCTGCAAACGGATTGGGAATTTTTATGGGCAATCCTAATGCAAAACATACTATTATAAAAGTTTGTAACCCTTATTGCAGTCCCTGTGCCAAGGAACATCCTGTAATAGAAGAAATTATACAAAGTAACCACAATGTAAAAGTGCAGGTTTTATTTACTGCTACTTCTGATGAAAATGATAAACGTAATAAGCCTGTAAAGCATTTATTAGCCATACAGGAAAAATTTGGGAGTGAAGTAGTTGCAAAAGCAATGGACGATTGGTATAATGCGGAAAAGAAAGATTATGATGCTTTTGCAGTTGAATATCCTATGAACGGAGAGCCTGAAAAGCAAAATAAAATAATTGAGGCTATGAATAAATGGTGCAGGGAAATTGACATACAATTTACCCCAACATTTTTTATTAATGGGTATCAATTACCTGATATATACAGTATTGGAGATATAAAATACTTGCTTGATTAAACTGGCACTTTGAGGCTCTTGAAAAGGGGCATATATTAAGAATTTTAAAGAATTTTCTTTTAAAAGGGCTTTAAAAGAAAACCCGGAGCCTACACTAATCAGTTGCAAATGATTAGTGCCGGAAAGCTAAGCCGCAATTACTTTACATGTGAGTGAGGGTGGCTTTGCCAAGCCAATACTTCTGATGCTCTAAGCTGAAGTAAACATTTTTTAATCGAAGTTTCTTAATAACTTTAATTGTAATAAGATGCTTCACAAAAAATTTAACCATGATACAAAATTTTGGAACTGCTTTAAGCAGAGAACAAATGAAAAACTTAGTTGGAGGACTATTACCTGGTGATGGGGGAGACGGTGGCGATCCCGCTCAATGCTCATGCGCTAATGGCACTAAGGGATCAACTAATTGTAAATCTTGTAGTACAGGTCCTGGTGCTAATGGTAATGACGGGCTATGGTGTGATGGAAATTTTGATAAATATTGTTAAACAATTTAAATTTATTTAAAATGAAAAAAACGAATAAAAATTTTGGCTCTGCTCTAAGTAGAGAACAAATGAAGAATGTAACTGGTGGTATGGATCCTAATGATGGTAATTATGGTTCAGGTAAGCCAACCTGTACAGCAAATTGTGGTAGTGGTAGTTCGGTTACTTGCTATGGTAATGGAGATTCAGGTTGTTCCGCTGCAGATGGTACAGGTTGTTCAGGAAATGATTCTAATGGAAATGGGTATTTCATTCATTGTTAATATTCTCATTGAAATACTGAATTATTCAAATGGTGGAAATAATTTTTCCACCATTAATTTATTTTTATGAAATTTATTTTAACCTGTCTTTATCTAATAATAACTAAGTTCTGCATCTCTCAAGATAGTATTAAACTAAGTCTGATAAATTTCCCAATTAATCAAAAAATTTATATAAATAAATTTAATGGAAGTTCAACTCATATAGTTGATTCTGTTTTAATATCCTCAAAAAATCAGGAAAAAATAATAACATACAATACGTTGAGTGTATTAAGTCTGAGATTAAAAGGCTATAAAAATATTTATATTCCTTTTATAGTTGAAAAATCAAATATTAGAATAATTTTTTCGATAAAAAGGAATATTTCACTCGATAGTATTTATAATACTGAATATTATAAAATTGAAGGGGGCAAAGAAAATATTGGGTTAATTAATTTTAGAAAATTAGATTTATACTGGTATAATAAAATAATAACATATATTGATCAGAGAGACAAATCTTATTTACTAAACGATAGCAATATTTATAAGAAATATTCCGATTCAGTTAAATTTTATAATAAAGTGAGAGATGGAAAGCTTTGTGATTATATAAGTATGCATCTATCTGATTTTGCTGTATTAGATTTCTACTATCGTGAAGCGGGTAGAATATATTATGTTGACAATTTAAAAAAGATGTTTTTAAACTTATCAGATGATCTTCAATCCTCAGAAATTGGTAAAAGAACAAAAAATATATTATTTCCTCCTTTAAAAAATGGGGATCATTTTATTGATATAACTCAATCTGATGTTACTGGAAAAAAAATTTCCTTAGCAGGGAACTTAAAAAAATATACTTTATTGGAATTTTGGGCAAGTTGGTGTTCTCCATGCCTTGAACAATTTCAGCATTTGAAACCTATATATAATGATTTTTGGAGTAAAGGCTTTAGCATTTTTGCTGTATCGGTTGATGATGATGAGATAAGGTGGAAAGAAACAATTCGAATCAATTCATATTTGTGGATTAATGTTTCAAGTCTTGACGGAAAAAACAATCAAGGAGCAATTTCTTACGGAGTGTTAGAATATCCAACAAATTATTTAATTAATTCTAATGGTATTATCATAAAGAAAAATATCTCTATTGATGAATTAAAAAATTTTCTAAAAGAAAACTTATAAAATGTTAGCTGCATTGTTTGATTTAATAGAAAAGATTTTTTAATCATTAATTGAAACATACTTTCTTTCTATTATAGCAGTAGAGACAAAACCCAAAATATATAACTTGCAAACCCAATGAAGGAATAATTTTGTTTGCAAATAATTTTCAAAACGGAATAAATATTCTTAGGTCAATTGAAGATTAAATTAAATTTAGCATAATTGGTTCTTCGATTCGTTTTTTACAAGCAATTGAATGCTATGGATTGTGGTCCAACATGCCTACGCATGTTGGCAAAATATTATGGAAGGCACTACAATACAGATGGCATCAGAGAAATTGCAGGTTACAGTAAAGATGGGGTTAGTTTATTAGGTATAGGTGATGCTGCTGAAAAGATTGGTTTCAGAACAAGGGGTGTACTATTAAATTTTGAGCAATTAAGAGATAGTGCGCAACTACCATGCATTTTACATTGGAGGCAAAATCATTTTGTTGTATTAATTAAGATCAATAAAAAATCTTTCTTTCATAGGAAACATAATATTTTAATTGCCGATCCTGCAAAAAACTTGATATCATATACGAAAGAAGAGTTTATACAGTTATGGGCAAGTACAATAAATGAAAAAGGAGAAAAAGTTGGTACTGTATTATTATTAGAACCTACACCTAAATTTTATGAGCAGGAAGGAGAAAAAGAAAAAAAATTAAACTGGGTATTGGTTTTTCAATATTTGCAACAAAGTCGCTGGCAAATCATACAGGTTTTTATTGCATTGCTCATTACTTCTTTGTTACAGTTGGTTTTTCCTTTTCTAACACAAAGTATCGTTGATACCGGAATCAATACCAGAAATCTTCAGTTTATTACGATTGTGTTAATTGCCCAATTAATGCTCGTATTCAGCAGAACAATGGTTGATTTTATCAGAACCCGCTTATTACTGCATATTTCTACGATCGTTAACTTGTCCATACTCTCAGATTTTTGGATCAAACTGACAAAGTTGCCCATCAGTTATTTCGATAGCCACCATACCGGAGATACATTGCAACGCATTGGAGATCATAAACAAATACAAAATTTTTTAACCGGCAGTGCTTTAAATACTTTATTCTCTTTATTTAATTTCATCATCTTCGCCTTTGTATTGGCTTACTATAATACGCTACTGTTTTTTGTATTTGCTGTTGGCAGTATCTTGTATTTTACATGGGTGCAAATTTTTCTTCGCATTCGCAGAAAAATAAATTATCAAACCTTTCATATTTCAGCCAAAGAAAATAACGCCACTTTGCAATTAGTGCAGGGCATGCAGGAAATTAAATTACACGGTGCAGAAAAATTAAAACGTTGGGAATGGGAAAATATTCAGGCAGGTATTTTTAAACTCAACTTCAAAACCCTTACTTATAGTCAGTTTCAGCAAGCAGGTGCATTACTCATTAATCAGGGTAAAGATGTAGTGATTACTTTTTTAGTAGCGGGCTTAGTGATTAATGGACAATTAACTCTCGGTGCTATGCTTGCCATACAATATATCATTGGTCAATTGAGTAGTCCGATTGAACAGTTTGTAAGTTTTGTGCAATCTGCACAAGATGCAAAGATTAGTATGGAGCGTTTGAATGAAATTCATCAATTAAAAGATGAGGAAAGTGCTGACACAACTTACATCAATCAGTTACCTGAAAACAAAACCATTCATTTTGCAGACCTGTCATTTAGATATGCCGGAGCTGGCAATGAACCTGTTTTACAAAATATCAATTTGGAAATACCTCAAGGAAAGATAACTGCCATTGTGGGTGTAAGTGGCAGTGGTAAAACCACTTTATTGAAACTGCTATTAAAATTCTATGATCATTTTACAGGTGAGATTAAGATAGGTGAAACCAATTTAAAATATATCAGTCCTTCATTTTGGCGAAAACAATGCGGTGCAGTTTTACAGGATGGCTATATTTTCAACGATACTATTGCAAGAAATATTGCTGTGGGTGATGAAGTGATCGATCATTCAAAACTGATTCATTGTTGTATAACTGCTAATATTTTATCCTTTATAGAATCATTACCGAACGGTTTTAATACTCAACTGGGTGCAGATGGAGTAGGAATGAGCCAGGGACAGAAACAGCGTTTGTTAATTTCGCGGGCCATTTATAAAAACCCTGAATATTTATTTTTTGATGAAGCCACCAATGCTTTGGATGCCAATAATGAAAAAGCCATTGTAGAAAACCTGCAGGAATTTTTTAAAGGAAGAACTGTAATTATTGTTGCACATAGATTAAGTACTGTTAAAAATGCAGGCAAAATTATTGTATTGCATAAGGGTTCAATTACTGAAGAAGGGACACATCAAGAGCTTACTCAACATAGGGGAAGGTATTATGAATTGGTAAAGAATCAACTGGAATTAGGTAATTAAACTGATAAAAATGCCTATTGATTTAGAAATACATCAGAACGGAACAGTAAAGAAGGATATGGAGCAAGAGCATTTATCTGCTAAACACATGGTGTTGCGTTCAGATACAGTTCAGGAGATCATCACACGCAAACCCGGGTTTACTGAGCGATGGGCATTGGCTTTGTTTTTTTTAATCCTCCTATTTATAGTGATAGGTACCTGGTTTATTAAATATCCGGATGTAATACAGGTAAATGCCAGTTTAACCGCCTTTAATGCGCCTAAAGAAATTGTGATCCGGCAGGAAGGCAAATTAATAAAACTGTTTGCAGGCAATGATGATACTGTTGTGAAAGGACAAACACTTGCATGGATGGAAAGCACAGCCAATCATAAAGAGGTAACCGATTTGTCCTTTTTATTAGATAAGGGAATTGATTATCTATCTAAAAATGAAACAGAGAATGTTTCGGGATTATTCACTAAAGGGTTTAAAAATCTGGGTGAGTTACAAAGTTCCTATCAACAATTTGTTACTGCATGGCAACAGTTCAATGATTATTTAGTGAACGGTTATTACTATAAGAGAAAAAAAATGTTGTTTGATGATAATGTGTATTTACAAAAAATGCATCAGACATTGGAACAACAAAAAGAATTATCCAAACAGGATATTCAATTAACACAGGAAACATTTGATGCAAATAATACTTTGTATAAAGACAAAATAATATCCAAACAGGATATGCGAGATCAAACCAGTAAGCTGGTTGGTAAGCAAATGAGTTTGCCTCAATTAGAATCATCTATCTTAACCAATGAGAATCTGCAAACAGCTAAACAAAAAGAAATTGATGAATTAGAGCATACGATCTCTCAGCAAAAGATCATTTTTCAACAAGCGTTACAAACCTTAAAAAGCCTGACAGACGATTGGACAAAAAAATATATTATTAAAGCAGCGGTAACCGGTAAAGTGGTGTTTATTATCCCTTTGCAGGAAAATCAATTTATGCAAGCAGGGAAGACAATCGGTTATATTGACCCATTGGATAGTAAATATTATGCGCAGGTAACTTTACCACAAATAAATTTTGGCAAGATTAAAACCGGGCAGCAAGTTCAGTTGCGATTTGATGCATATCCTTATCAGGAATTCGGAATCGTAGAAGGTAAGTTAAGCTATATTTCAAAAGTACCTTCTGACAGCGGTTTTCTGGCCAATATAGATTTACCAAAAGGGTTACTGACCAATTACCAAAAAAGTATTCAATACAGAAGCGGTTTAAAATCTCAGGCATTAATTATTACTAAGGATGCAAGATTGGCGGAACGCTTTTATTATACAATTGTGAAAAGCGTGCATCAGTAAAAATCATGATAAAAGTGTATAAACTATAAAGTATTTTGAACATATGTACTAATGATGATTGTTGAAGATACATTTTAGATTACTTATAAGTAAATGTTGAGTTTTAATGCACCATAAAAATGAAAGAATATGGTTCTGTGCATGGAGATTGGTATAAACATATTTTATTTATACTAAACACATAGGCCAAGCGTATGAAATAATCTTTATAAATATTTTAGTTGTCATTTGACAATATAACCCCTTTCTTTTAAATAGGCTTTAAAAGAAAAACGGAGCCTACGCTTGCCAGTTGCAAATGGTAAGTGCCGAAAATACAAAACTAAACTTACATGTACAGTGAGTCTGCTTTGTCAAGCCAATGCCTATGATGCTTTAAGCTTAGGTAAGTCAATTATTTTTTAACCAGTTTTCTTTGAATCTATTAAGGATTTATGAAAACGAAAATTTAAAATTATGTTACAAAATTTCGGTAATCCTTTAAGTAAGTAACAAATGAAAAATGTAGTAGGAGGTGATGATGGTGGAGGAAATTGTGCATGTATACCATTAACACTTCAATGTATAAGCCCAATTACTTGGGGTAGCTGTTATAACGATAATTTTGGTGTTGGGCAGCTTTGTTGTTCATTATAATTATAATGAAAGCGTAAACGGGCATATTTATATGCCCGTTTTTACTTAATCAATTAAACTTTATGAAAATATATTTTTTAACTGCCTTTTTTATTTTATTTATAACAAAATCATTAAATGCACAACAAGAACCGATAAAGTTAAATCTTTCTGCAAAAAGGATAGCTAATAATAATTTTGATGTGATTATAAATGCTCAAATTAGTAAAGGTTGGCATATATATTCTCAATCACAACAAAAAGGTTCGATAGTAATTCCTACAATAATCAAATTTAAAACTAACCCCTTAATAATTTTGCAAGGTGATTTGAAGGAGACAGGAAAGAAGGAGTTTTTATTTGATAAAATTACAAGCACAGGAACATATTTTTATAAAGACAGTGTTGAGTTTATTCAATTAATAAAATTTAAAGCAAAGGTTAAAACTAATCTTAAAGGTTATATAACTTATCAAACTTGTACAGACGAACAATGTTTACCTCCAAAGACTTTTTCATTTGATATAGAAATTAATAACCAATAGATCATTTATTCCGACTATCTCAATGAAAATAATTATACAGTATTGTAAAATAACAAATAATAAAGAAAAATTAAATTTTATGAAATATTTTCTCTTATTAAGCCTATTGCTTAGTAACTTATGTGTTTCAGCTCAACAATCAGGTAGTGTAACACCCAAACAAAACTTTCCAAAAGCAGGAAATGAAAACAATTATGTTTATATACCACCTAAAGGTTTATTGATTCCAGAAAGTGCAAAAGTTCAAGTGATATATATCAATAAAAGATATGTAATAAAGAAAATCTTATTAAAAAAGGATAATGAAAACTATGAGTTTTCATTGAAAGCTCCTGATTCTACACAAGTTTTTATAGTATCAATTATAGATGGCGATGGCAAAATGTTAGATAATAACAGTGACCAGGGATATGTGTCACTTCTTTTTGATATTAATAATAAAATATTCCCGCTTACAGATGCAATTACTGCAGAATTATTAAATGGTATCGCAGCTTCGTTCTTTAAATTAAAAGTTTCTTTAAATGATATTCTTTTACTCTATGAGAATGAATTTAAAATTAATGAATCCGCGAAAGAAAAATATTATAATAATTATTTACTTCTTTTATATAAAGACAAAAAAGATGAAGCAAAGCCACTGCTGGTTGAATATGCAAAAAGTTTGTTGCAGACAGCCGATGAGCTGAAATGGTTTAATGCATCTAACATATACAGAGTGCTAAAAATGAACGATGAACAACAAAAAGTAATAGAAAGAATTAAAATTTCATTTCCTAACGGACAAATTGCAATGCAAAGTGCATACAATGATTTGCGATTAGCAAAGGAGCCGGAGCAAAAAGTTGCTAAAATGGATTCGTTCTACACGCGATTTAGAGATACAACTTCATCAATTAGAGATAATCTTTACAATATTATTATTACTGCATACGCAGAAAAAAAAGATTGGGTGAATTTTTATAAATATAGTGCTTTAGTAAGCGACCAGAATAAATTAAATAATTTATATAATTCAGTTGCATGGAAGCTTTCAGGTGAATCTTTTGAAAAACCTGGAGAAGAGCTAGAAACTGCAAAAAATATTTCAGCTCAATCTTTAATAGCTGTAAAAAATATTATTTCTAATAAAGCGAAATATGATACATATTATATGTTTTTCGATCAAGAATTTGAAGAGGGTATGAATAAAACCTATGCTATGTATGCTGATACTTATGCTTTAATCTTATTTAAATTAAAAAATTATGATTCTGCATTTTATTATGAAAGTTTTGCTATTAAAAATATCGAAAACCCTAGTGCAGATGAATTAGAACGGTACTCTGTTTATGCCGAAAAATCTAAAGGGGAAAAATTTATTAAAAGTTTTCTGGAAGAACAGATTGCTAAAGGAAAATGGACTCCTAACATGGGGGAACAGTTAAAAGCGATTTATGAAAAATTAAATTTGCCAGTGAATGATTATAATGAACTGGTTGCTAAATCTTCTGAAATTTTAAAAGAAAAATTAGCCAGAGAAATAAAAGAAAAAATGCAAAATTATAAGGCAACTGATTTCTCTTTAAAAAATTTGACAGGCGAAAATATTTCACTTTCAAGTTTAAAAGGTAAAGTAGTTATAGTTGATTTTTGGGCAACATGGTGTGGGCCTTGCAAAGCTTCATTTCCAGCTATGCAGATGTTATTAAATAAATACAAAGATATTAATGATGTGATTTTTGTTTTTGTTGATACTTGGGAAAATAAAGAACCAGCTAAGATGAAAGATGAAGCAGAACAATTTATCAATGATAATAAATACAGTTTCGTTGTAGTATTGGACGAAAAAGACAAAACTGTTACTGATTATAAGGTACAAGGTATTCCTACTAAATTCGTAATTGACAAAATTGGAAATGTAAAATATATTAGTATAGGTTTTAACGGTAAAAATGAAGATCTTATTGACGAATTAACAAATATGATTGAATCTGCTAAAAAGCTTTAAATTATTAACGTAAATAATGTATATTAATTGTTTTTTAAGTGTACAAGATTTAACTAAAATAGTTTGAAATAAGGAATTTAAACCTCAAATACTTAACAAGGATCCACTCTCCAATGAGCAGGCTGCGCACGATCTTGTAAATGACGGACCCTGGCAACATGTACCGGCCTGTAACCTTTATTGCAAGCAAAATCTTTTGCCGCGACTTGAGTACCGAAGTTGCCATGCACCTCCTGACCATTAACAACAATAACAAAATGCGAAGTTGGCGTATGCTCACTTGAAGCATGTGGCCGATGTTCAATAAAAGCTGCTGCCATATTTTTTGTTTTAGGGTTTTAAATAAAATAGAATTAAAAATTGATTATTTAGTTATAATGTAACAAGGTAAAAAGGCAATTTTGCACTTAAAAATATATTATGTGAAAATGCATTTGCCTGATGTAAAAGTGAATTTGTATTAGTTAAACTCATTATGATAGTTATGAGTAGTTTTAAATTTCAAACCCACTATAATATGTCGAAAAAGGCTTTTTGCATAACGCAAATGCCGTTTTGCGTAATATTTTTTATACAATTATCCTTCCTTTTTAATTTGTACTGAAATAGGTGTTAAGAATAAAAAGCAGAAAGTAATAAATAAATTTTATGGCATCAACAACCTTAACTGTAATAGTTAATGGCGGAATCCCGCCATTAAGTATTTCTGTACATGTATTTAAAGATGCAATTGAAGACGCTAAATTGTCATTTAGCAATTCAAGTTCTTTTACGCATGTATTTACTGATTTGGAAAGTGGCAAAAATTACGATATAACTATTGGTGGCTTTAATCCTGCCGGTGGAAATACGGTTTGTGCTATAACAACGGACCAAGTAAAATTAACTGCATCTTCTGATGTAACACCATGTACAAATAATGGGAAAAGCTACCGCGTTGACTTTAATTTTGATGTACAATAATTTAGATAAGTATGAAAAAAGTATACTTATCGATTTTAATACTGTCTTTTTATCAGATAAGTAATTACCAAATTTTTGCACGAGGCTTGCAGATAGGCATTGATACCGGTATTGTAAGTATTGACACAGTTAAACATGATATTGCAAAAGCAATTAGGGATGCAAATGATTTAAAAACGGGCAATTGGCAAGATGTGCTTACAAATTTTTTTCAATTAAGCTTATCAGACCTATCGGGACCAAATAGAGCACTTAATTTTAAAAGTTCATTATTTGCACTTAAGCTAAAAACTAATTCAAGTATAAATGTTGATACAAATTATGTAAGGCACAATTTTGATAGAAACTTCCAATTTAATTTCTCTTTAAAATTAGATTCGCAATTTAAATTCAATAGATTTTCCGGAGGCATTGCATGGGCAGCTATTAATAAACGCGATACTACCTTAATAAGCTGTATCAATAATGACATTAATAATGTATGGCTAATAAGTTATAGCAAATTGGATAATTTAATTATTCAATACAGAAAATTAAAAAATCCATCCCATACGGGAAAAGAACCGGGTTTTAATAAAACAGATTCTTTGATTAAACAAATGATGGCTTCAGGCGTGTTTGAATTAGATTCATTCCCCGGTTTAGAAGCTTTATCAAAACCCTTTAATTTTCGCGATAGTTTAAATGCTATCCTCAAAGCAGGGTTAAGCAATGTGTATGCATATTATGATTCTGTAAAGCAAAATACTTTATTAAAGCCTTTACTGACTTTTTCCTTAACAGGCGCAGTTAATAATCAATCAAGATTTGATTCTGCACAATTTGGAATCATTTATTTGCAAGGATTGACCAAAAAAGGTAAACATCTTGAATTAGATATCAGAGCAAGCTTGGGTACTAAGGACACTTTAATAAATAACGGTCACTACAGGACTATATTTAATAGTAGTGCTGGATTAAACTATACTTTAATAACCAATGATAAAAGCAAAAGTTCTGTACTGGAGATAAAACCATATTTTGAATATGACAAAATATTTAATGGGCTTTTGCCTGGAGAGAATGCAGATAAATTTTTGGCAAATGTTGATCTGCGTTTACGAATATCCCAAAACCTTTGGATACCTTTTACAATAAAATACGATTTAAAGAGTAGCAGCTTTTTGGGTTTTTTAAATGTTTCGGCAAATTTATCTGCCCTAAAGTCACTATCAAAAATCTTAAAGTAAATAAGCCCTTTACATAAATAGACATTTTACCAAAAAATAAGTATTAAAACAAAGTAGATAAATACGTTGGATGGTGTTGCAATATATGACTGATCCGAAAATAGAAGCTGAGTTTTGCTCAAATATTTTATATGTAAATTTTTCAGTACCAATTTAAATACCCCTGATTATTATTTACATCGTGTGTTCAAGATCCAGTTATATCGACCCGGATTTTACGTGAACCTAAAACAATAATAAATAATGTTGTAAGGCATTGGGAAAGATTATAATATGCCAGAATATCAATTTACTCTCAATTATTCAACTAATTAGTTGAATTTTTAAGGAAATATCCTATATTTGTTTCATGAAACTTAGTATAATTATATGGCTTCAGCAGATGATATACAGTTGTTTTTACAGGATTTTAAAACAAAGCTTGGCATTTGGGGAGTCATTTACAGAGATGACAGAGGCAAGAATGCACAGTCACTTTTAGATCTTGAAATTACGCCCGATTTCAGGGATAATGTGCTGAAAGAATTGGAGGTTACAGATTATAGCGAAGGGCCAAAACTGGAGGCCCTGTATGGTGGTTCAGATATGTGGGTATTTGGAAAATCGATAAAAGGACAGGAAGTATATATAAAGATCACGTTAGGATTTGCCGGTAGAGAGGTTATTTGTATTTCATTTCATGTATTGCAGCATCCAATGAAGTATCCTTTAAAAAAATAAGTTATGAAAAGTCCGTTTACAGGTGGGACCGTTAAAGAAGTGAGGGAGCCCAGAGTTTTAGAATTCAGAAAAGACCCGTTTGAGGTTTTGTACCATTATTATGTTTGTGTGGGTACCGGTGAGCAGTTTACCACTACCGAGATCGACACGTTGAACATGAATCAGGTGCATAATAAATACAGGGAAAAATACGGGATCCCCTTTATTGATGAAATTAAAAACA
>Ga0316218_1003321_pt1 | contig 13500 bp, 8 predicted proteins | sample TBH18003metaG_FD_203634 | JGI IMG/M metagenome (GOLD analysis project Ga0316218, IMG submission 203634) | Freshwater microbial communities from Trout Bog Lake, Wisconsin, USA - TBH18003 | ecosystem: Environmental > Aquatic > Freshwater > Lake > Hypolimnion/Profundal zone | place: USA: Wisconsin...
CCGGTCCGTAGTCCCGCCATTGTGATCCCATCGGCTAAACCATACTGTGAATACCGGAATACCCGCTGATCTTGAGGAGATGCTGTCTTTCGCGTGGGCTATGCGGCATGATCTTCAGTTCACATCGTCATGGAAGAGGCATTTCAGCACCCTCAATTTCTCAGCAAACGTGATGATTTCAAACGTGTGGGTTCCTTGCTGTTTTGGGATCCCGAGTCAATGGCGAAACATTCCCCCGACAATTTCATGTTCCGAACATTGGGTCCGTTGCGAGGAAGATTGGCACATTTCCAGTGATCAGGGAGAGTTGTGCTGGGTTCTCTCCAATCTCTGGCAGGATGCGATTGCTTCATGGGCCGAAACAAACCCGCTCGAAGTGGTGAGAGAATCAGCCGTCGCTTGGTGCATCGCAAGTTCGAAGGAATTGCTGAAAAAGCATTTGGAAGCACACCGGCACGCCTATTTCGGTCCGTGGCTCCCCGAATGGCCCCAATGGCCTCATGGCCCCGAAGCTGCCGCCCAGTACGAAAAAATGAAACACCGCGGAGAGTTTGATAGGATTCTTACGGCTTCGGTAATGCCACCGCCCCGTAAGCCAAAAGGGAAATAATCAGCGCTCCGACTTGAACAAGCACCGCCCAGGCGACAATGCGGCTGGACCGGAGTTTGGTTTGAGATATTCTCCCCAACGTCGCCAACTGTTCGGAAAACTCGTTCAGGATTACTTCTTCTTCCATCCCGGAAAGTCTCTCGATCAGAATTTCACGATGTTTTTCGTCCGTCAGGTTCCGAGGGAGCGGAAACAGGACGGTAAAACCTCCCGATTTCGGGGGCCTTGCAATCAGACTCCAGACGGCCCCCGCGATACAAACAGCAGTTGCGACGAGAGAAACGATCAGGGGCAAGACGATCAGATAGACGCGAATATGATGAGCCTGCGCTATTGCGGTAATCGTCAATGGGGATTTACTCGGAAGTTCAAAATTCCACTTTGCAAGGCTAATGGCAAAGCCTGAGATCACCGTTGTAAGCGCGACCAAGACGTTGCACTTGGCGTCAATGAACCGGATGACATCCTGTGCATTTCCAAAGGCTAATCTCGCATGTTCGAGAGTCTGAGTGAACAATGCGCAGTCCTCGCCTATGGGGGCCGTCCACTGGCGCGATTTCGCCGCACCTTTCTTGATCTTTCGGATTACAGGAGACCCCATACGCTTTCTCACTTCCACCCACCGGTAAACTGTTCCAGCGCTTCCTGTTGATTCAGGACTTCCACGGTCGAGTCCCAGTCGTCCTTCAGGGATTCCGTGGACTCCTTCAGGCTGAATGGGTTCTTCTTTCTGTCGGAAATGAGGGTGACCAGGGTGGTCTCATCCCACTGGCGGTCTTCCAACATGGCTTTGACCCAGTCATCGACAATGAAGTCGGGGACGGTGCCAAAGATCGCGGTGATTTCCTGAATCCGGGTGGACAGGACGCTGTAAAGGCGGTCTTCGGCTCCCCGGTCATAGCGCATGTTGTAAAAGGGAACCCGTTTACTGATGGTGCCGCGCTGCACCCGTCCCTTGCGCTGTTCTAAAATCGTCGGATTCCACGGCAGATCGAGGTTGATGAGACACCCGAGTTCTTGAAGGTTCAACCCAGTGCTGGCGGCATCCGTCCCTACGAGGAGCTTTAGACAGCCGGCTTGGGTCTTTTTATACAGGAGTTCCCGCGGCACCGGTTGCGCCTTGCCATCCTCGAAGAGCTTCGAGGCCGCCACGTTGGTATAGAGACCGATGGGGACGTCAATGTGTTTGGCAAGGAACGCGCACAGAGCGTAAGCCGAATCGTAAAATTGGGAGAAGATCAGGGTGCCGCGGTCCAGCCATGAGATACCCTCGAAGTCTGAGCGCAGGATGTCCAAGGTGCGGTCGAATTTTGGATCGCCCTCGCGTTCAAGCTGCCGAGCCAAGTGCGCCTCAAGGATTCGCAGGATTTCAAGTTCATCGGGATACAGCGGGTAAAGCGCGCCTTCCTCCTCTGGATCCTCGTCGCCGGAAATCTCGTCCTGCAAGAGCATCTTACGGGTGGTTTTCAGGCCGGCTTCCATTGAACTGCTGACACGGCGCTGGAGCAGGGTCTTGATGAAGCCGCTCAGTGGCATGCGCTTGTGCAGGCACCGGGCGAATTGCTCCGCCAAGTCCATCGCCTCCGACATGCTGTGGGAACAGAGAATCGGTGCGTCTTTGACGGCCACCATGCCAATGGGAACGAGCTTGCCCTCTTGCTCCAAGCGATCGCGCGATCGCTTCACCACGCGGGAGGTGAAAGGATTGATCTCCCGCAAATCAAGAAGGTCGATTTCCTGGGTGTCCATAGGGTCGATTCGGTCAAGGTCGGCGCGTGACGCCGACTCCACAGTGTCCGCGACCGCCAAGACGTTCCGGACGTGCCGGAAGACCGCGGTATCCGAATTGGTCTCACGCGGTAGAGGATCCCGCAGAAAATCCCATTTGGAATAAAGGTCGCGAACGACCTCTCGCCCAGAAATGATGTCGAAAATCCGGGGACCATTGGCGTCGCGCCAGCGGCTCATCTCCGAGCCCAAGACGTGGGGATTGTTAATCGACAGGATGTGGAGCATGTCCCACAACTCCATCGGGTGCAATTGGATCGGCGTTGCCGTCGCGAGGATCATGGTCTGGCACTGCGCCGCGAGTTTTTCGGCCCATTCGTAAAGGCTGTTCTTCTCCGGCGGACCAAAGACATTGGGTTCACGAAGGTTCTCCCGCCTGATCTTGTGCGCCTCGTCCCAGATCACACAACTGAACCGTTTCTTCAGGAGAGCCTCAACCAGACGCTTGTTTGCGGGGCTGCGCGTGGCGCTTGTGATTGCCGAGATGCCCACGATCCCCACTTTCCGCGGACAATTCAGGGGAGTGTCGGGAAGCGCGGGATGAACCTCGTTCCGCTCTGTAATCCAAGTGCCGTTGTCCCAGTAGGCACTCGGCACCTGAAGCTTTGCCATCAACTCAGTCTGCCATTGTTGAAGGAGCGGCTTCGGCGCCATGATCAGAATCGGTAGCTTCTCTTCCAGGGTGCCGATCAGTTTGGCGATCGCGCCGAGTTGAATGGTCTTGCCCAGTCCCACGCCATCGGCGAGCAAATACCGGGCGCCTCGTAGCGGATTACCGCGGTAGCGAATGTGTTCTAGGAAGGCGAGACTGATGAAGTATTTCTGGTGCTCCCAAAAGCCAAACAACTCGGTGATCGTGGGAGTCTCGGCCAGAACAGTCTCTGGTTTAGGTTCACCACGCCACTTTCCAACGTGCTCGATGACGGTCCGCTCGCCGAGCCGTCCGATTTGTTTCACGATGTATTCGGAAAGCGGATAGGCTCGTTCCCACAGCGCGTCGAATTCTTCCTGGACCCAAGCGACGCTCTCCTCCGAGGCGTCTTCCCAGACAAGCTCATATTGGGTCTTCCACGCGCTCCGGCTGTCGTTGGCGCTGCCAATGAAGGAGGTGGAATGGCCATCGGGATACCTGATGACGCCTCCCTTGCCATGGATGAAACCAAATTCACTGTCCGGGACAATTCGGATTTCGAAGGTTCGCTCGTTCCTCGTATCGCTGCTGATCAAATCAAACAGTGTCTGGAGGCGCTTCTGGGCAGGGCGCCCGTTGACGTCCACCAGATGGGGGAACTGGCATTTGTTCCAAACCAACCGCAGGAGAGATTCCTCCAATTCGTGCCGCCGGGCGCCGGTAGCCATTCGCACAGCCTGCACATCCCCTGCCGAGACATCCGTGTTGCAAATGATGCGAACGTGTTTTATCTCGCGCAGTTCCTCAGCGGCAAGATCGAGCAAACTGGAAAGAAAGTAGCCGGCAATCCGGTCGTATGAGACCGCGCCGGTGAGCCTCTCCTTCAAAAAGGAATCATAAAGTCGCTGTCGCCGGGAACTAAATCGTTGGACCAGCATCATCAAGCCCTCCAGTTCTCGACAGCCATGGCCAAGCTTTCAAGGATGGGTCGATAGCCGTGCCACGCCTGATTATTGCTTGTAACCCGCAGCAGGTAACCGAGGAGATGCAGGTGCCTTGAATGACGTTCCTGCCAGAAGTCGGTGCAGTCGATCAGGTGTTTGATCGCACGCTCCATCTCTGCCCCCTCCTTCAAGAACTTCATCGCGTAATACAGGTGCCGGGTCACGCTGTGGCTGAACTTGCCCCGATCACCGTGCGCCACATCACTAAAATATTCCATGTCGGGCCGGGGAAATTCGTCGGGAAGCTTGGTCCGGGCTTCATTGGTCCTGGCTGGCCCCATCAGTTCCTCATACCCGGCGAGGCAATAGGCGGACCCCAAGTCCTGAAACGCCCCAATCTTGTTGACGCCGTCATTCTCCATCTCAAGCCCCTTGAGCAGGAACTTTTCCTCCAGACTCAGAGACCTCCAGAAGTTATAGGCGCTCGTTCCGTCTGAAGCGGACTTCATCATTAGTTCCAAGGCGGATGGAACGAGGAAGTCCGTCGCAGTACGCTTGGCGGAATCCATCAGTTTGCGGAGGGCGGAATTGCCCCGCTGCTTGTTGGGAGTGCGGAGTTCTTCGTCGAGATCGACCCCCTCGATGCTCGCGTACCCCGTCACCACCTCAGCGGCGACCGCCTGTGCCGCCAGGAGATAATCGGTATCCGTATAACCGCAGCTAACAAGGCTGCCCGCGATTTGGCTGTCGCGCATGTGACGGATGACATCACGCACACGCTGATTGACCTGCGGCGTGATAAAATCCATAAATCCAACGCGGGAGCCTGTCCGCTTCCTTAAAACCATGTTGTAGGTCGATTGCACGTAATTGCCGACGCGGATGCCCGCACCGGCGGTTTCGGTTGCAATGCTCCAGACCTGCTTAACCTGTAGCCCCGCTGCCCACATGATCAACGCCAAGTCCTCCCAAACGTCTGTGTCCTTGTGGGTGAACATCAGCACCTGCATACCGTTGTCCGGCATCTTCTCGGCGAGACGCCGGTAGCACTCCGCCATGGCGACACGGAATGGGGCATCATCGCCGGTCACCGCTCTGTCGCGCATGGAGTCCGCATACCAGGAGGGAAAGCACGACTTTAAGTGAGGAGCATACCACGCGAGGAAAAACTCGGACAGTTCTTCGTACTTCACCGCATCGGCATAAGGCGGGTCCGTAATCCAAAGGTGGCACGGTTTTTGGACCTCTCGGGCGTCGCACAATGAGGAGTCCACTGTTCCCGTCCGCTGAATGAAAGCGTGTTCAGGGTTGCAGGGATTCTTCATCATCTTCCATCCGCGCCCGACGTAGTTCAGCAAAGTGTTGAGCGCCTGATTGTAAAAGACCTCTTTTGCGCTGTTACCAACAGAATCCCATCTGCAGAGCTTGGCATTGTAATTGCATAACTGCCCGAGCGCCAAAATCAACGCCGGGCGCACTTCCACCGCCACATCTGCGATCCGCCGAGAATACTCAGCCGCCATAAGCAACTGGCGGGCAGTGAAGAGATGGTGCCAGTAGGTCCACCCTCGCGTCCGGATCAATTCGTGTGTTTTTACCCCATCTTGGATCCTCCAGTCCGGCACCCAGGCATCTGCCTGCCATCCCGAAAGTTTGCTCTCTACCAACCGGATTAGTTTTGCCTCGACAGCAAGGTCGCAATCTTGCGGTTCGCGAAAGACCGTCTTCCCGTCATCGTTCTGCCATCGAATGCAATAGAGGCGCTCTTGGTAAAAATCGCCAGGACGGGGAGCCATATCTGACTTTGCCCACTGCCGCAACCCGCCGTGGTTGTTCAGTAGTGCTGACAGAGCAATGCGCGGAGTAATGTTCTTCGTCTTTCCCTGTCTATGAAGAATGTTCCACAGAACATCGGGGCAGACAACGTCCTGCTGCTGTTTGGTGCCGGAAGCGGCTCCGGCAAACCCGGCTCCGCCTTTGTGCAATTTGAAGTCGAACCGCCGTTCGGACGCAACCGGGATCAATTCAACCCATGTCCCGGACTTCAGGATTTGCCATGTGCCGACTAGGGGAATGCGCCACCCGTCCCACTCGGGCACTACGATCTCCAAACAATAGAAATGCAATGTGGCGCGCCATCCTTCGCGGCTGGTTTCGAATCCGGTCTTGACGAACCACTCGTCAACTTCGTTGTAGACCCGCGCTTGTTCGGCGACCACCCGGTCATGAAAATCTCGTTCGGACGCGATTATATTGAGCGCACCCCAAGTGAGCAGACTTGCAACGGGATTTAGGTCAGACGCATAAACATCGCACCCCAACTCGGCAGCTTCGAACGGAATCGACCCCATGCCACTGAAGGCATCCCCGACTCGGAGTGGGGAACCGAAGCGGCGGATTGAAAGTTGCCGGACCAGTTCCGCCAGTGAATTTGCAGTAGTGCCGAGATAGGCGTTGATTTCCTCCCACCCTGCCGCCGTGGGTCCATCGATCTGTTCGGCTCGGCAACAAAACTCGCGCTGCTTGTGAAATGGAAGCTCCAAGAAAACATGGGTTTCCAAGGCATCGCGGCGTTCAGGGTCGCTCCCGCGAATCCAACTGCTTTCCGTGGCGAACAGATCCTTCTCATCGGGGCGTGCGAAAGGATAGCAAACGTCGGCAGGAATCGCCTTGATTTTGCGTTTCAGCATCCCTGCCGAGTCGAACGTCATGCACTTGAGGAAAATTTCGAGGTCTCGCGGCCACTTGCCCGAATCGTCTGACGCCGGGAACACCGTTCCAAGGATGATTGCCCGCGTCAGAACTACAGGCTTGGACCCCCACCATTTGCCGAGCGAGTTGAGAACCTTGCCGATTCGGGTCTCCCGCTCCAAATAGCTTTCCAGCGACAGATGTCCGATCGGAAACTGAACTTCAATGAATGATTTCGGTGCCATGGAATTAAAAAAGGGATAGCTGGCCTACGCTGCCGCCGCCTTCGGCATCCTCCCTTTTCTTCGAGGGCTTTCTCCTCCGCGGAGCACTTTTTCCGGCGGCGGCGTCCGAAGGGGAGTGAGGGACTGGGGACGCGGGCTGTTCTTCACGTTGCGCCCCGGCATTTTCGGTTGGCTCGTTGGCAACTGTTTCCGCGAGAGGGGCTTGGGTGCCTGCTTCGCCGGACGCTGTTTCGAGGAGTAACGAACGGAAAGCTTCGGCGATGGGCTTTTTTTTTGAGATGCTGCCGCCTCTGCAAGCTCAAGAATGCGCGGGGCCGTCCGAGTGTCCGCCGGGTCGCTCAGCGCAAAAAACAACGCACGGCGCCACCCTTGGCCCTGACGTTGCGTGATGCCGGAAGCGCGAGCGTAGAGCCACCAGCGTTCCTCCCGTGCAAGCTGGCGCCAGCCTGCCATGAGGGAATCAACGCAATTTCCTTCGGCATCTTCAGCCAGCGCCCAGAGGAGGACAGCCAACTCGCGCCCAATCAACGGGCTGAGAGACATCTCCCCGGCGTGAAACAGGAGATTGCCCGAGTCTTTCTCGCGCTCTCCCATGCCAAATTCGAGTTCCCTCGCGGCTTGGGCGGAAATCTGGCGCCACAATCCAGCGGGAATTACAGCGAGTTCGTGACGCTGATAGCCGCGGTCGGCACGGGCGACCAAGGTCAAGGTGCAGAAAGCGCCAGCACCACTGCCAACGTGAAGGAGGAAGTGGTCGCCGACGGGATCGACTAAGCCAAAGCTTGGAGGGGACATGGGATCGGGAGCTATTGCCGGACAACGCCCGGTTCGAGTTTCACGGATTGGTTTATTTGCCATTTGATGAGGTCACTCCCTTTGGCGAAATGGACCTCTTGCAGCGAGACGGCCCACTCACCATCGGCGAGTTCTCCATCAAGATACTCTAACGCGGCGATTACGCGTTGAGGATCGAGTTGGGTCTTCAAATCCCAGGACATGGCAACCCAGGTGTCAGTCTCCGGCTTCGCAATGCGAATTCGGGAAACGACCAACCGCGCATCGGCTGGCAAATTGCTAAGAAACGTGTGGGAGTCCTTACGGGTGGTTAGCTTCAACGAACGCCCGTCGAGGATGGCCAGCCTGTCCGGGTCAATGCCGGGTTTGCCACCGTCGCCATCCCCGCCATCGTCTCCGTCTTTGGCGATGGATACGGAAAGTTCCCGGCTGATGGCCGCCTTGGATGCGTAAAGCTTCACTTTACAGCCCGCGGGAGCGACGATTCCGGGGGCCGCATAAGATTTTCCGTTGTTGGCGGGGTCGGACCCGTCGATGGTGAACTTGAGCGCCGCATCGGGTGGAACCACCTTGACCTTGAGAGTGCAAGTTCCCGGTTGAACGCCCGGCAAGATGTCGTAGTGAATTTCGATTGAATTCTCGATGCGCCAGGGCCGCCCTTCCTTATTCTTCCCCTTCGAGTCTTTGGCCCGGAACACCAGGCTCATGCCATCGGACTCGAAAGCGGAATCCGGGCTGATTTTGACCTCGGGCGCGCCATCGACCTCTACATAAAGCTCGTCGGCATGGGTGAGCTTGACATCCGTCGTCGTAATCCGTCCCGTCTTGCCATCGCGAACGTAATCGCCGCTGACCCCGGTGATTTCTTCAAAAGGCGGTTTCAAAAGTTGGCCGGCCTCTTGGCGCCACTGGCCCGCAGTGACCAGCACCTCCTTCATCCTATCCATGGTTCCTGGTTCAGTCCAAATCATGTGGCCACGGGACGCAGCGGCATCGAGAATCTGCTCCCAAGTGGCGCGACCAGTTGGTGGAAAGAGGAACGTCTCAACCCGGTTCCGCAGAGATTGAAACGCCTTCAGCTTATCCTGCCCCGCCTTGGGATCGAAGGTCTGGTATTTGGACATGGCCCGGAGAGTGGCTTCGATCACGAATTCCCCCTTGGCTGCGTCTTTATTCTGATACTTGATGACGTGGCCAGTGGCCTCGTCCTCATAGCTGTCAAGAAGGGGCGTTTCCGCCAGTCCTGTCTCGCCCGTCTCCTGGTCGATAAGCGGATAAACGAGCTTTGCGTAAACCGACCGGATCGCGAGGAACAACTCGCTTTCGAACTCGATGAGACGCGTATTGGCGAGGCTAAATTGGGCATCTTCTGGCGTCTTGTCTTTGAGCACCTTTCTGATGGCCCACAATCGCTCAGCATGCTTACGAATGCGGAATACTCCAGAGGGGTCCACCGAAACGAGGAACGCAACGCGGTTCTTAAATTTCTCCCCGTCGAAGAAGGGGCGAATGTCGGTTTCCGGTTGGCAGACGACCAAGGTGACCTTCTCGCGTTCCAGATGAACTTTCGCCAAGTCGGAGAGAATTTCGGCCTTTTGGAAGCATCGCCGCTGGCGCGGTTCGAACATTTCCCGCAGCTTGCTTCCGATTTCGTCATCGCGGTCGGAGGGCTCGCATATCTTCACGTAGGTGTTGATTTGCGCATTCAGGTTCTGAACCCGGTTGAAATAATACCGACCGTTCCGCGTCTGCTCAATGTACCAGCAGTCGCGTCCCAGTTCTTCCAGCATGGGACCAAGGTCGGACAAATTCAGTCCAGGCGCCGCCATGTATTCGGCCAATTCCTCCTTCAAGAGGCCGCGAGCATGCATTTCGGAGAGGGATGCCGCGTAAATCCACTTTGAGGCAACCGTGGCGAGTCCATTGGTCGTACGGTCGAGAGCTTCGGCGAATGACGTTCCAGAATTGGCGATGTCGGTTTGCAGAGCACTCTCCAGGGAGCGCTTGATCTCCCTGAAGCGGGCCGAAACATGGGCGTCGTTCAGGTCGGCGCTGGCGAGCGAGAGCAGGTGATGCTTCTTCAACTCCACCTCCCCACCGGCCCAGAGTCCGCGGATGATAGCCGCCATCAGGCGGATGACATCGCGCGTCTTTTGAAAACCGGGGTTGTCGTTGAACGCATCGACCAAGTGCTTCGTCGAGAAGTGGAACGGATACGAGACGGTAAGCTCCTCCTTGATGGTCGCCAGGGAGCGGTTGAGCAAGCCCCCCTGCTTTGCGATCTCAAGCTGCTGAACATAAGCCGAAACGACCTCCTTCTTTTCTTGTTCGGAGACGCCGATGTCTGAAAAGAGGCGTTTCCGCAAGATGGCATAGAGTTCATCCTTGCTGTTGTCCACGGGGGCGATCGTGACCGCTCCCTTGCTCATTTCGTTGTCGGCGCTCTGGATCGTGCCTCCCAGGGAGACGTTGGTCCGCATGATCTGAGCGAGACTCTCTTGCCCCTGATCCCAATCCTTCTGGAGATCGGAAACCACGAGGGCCACCCGCGAGCATTCTTTGAAATCGCGAACAGCGCCAAAAAGGTTCGTGAGTGCTATGGAAGTCAGGTTTGCGAACCGCGCGCCATCCTCCGGGCGTCCGATACTCGCGGCGTGAACCAGGTAGAATGCCAATTCGTCGAGAAGAATGATCACGCTGCGCCCTTTGAGGGCGTCTGCCCACTGTTGCTCGGAGGGTGCGCGGTCCTCCCGGAAGGCGGCACCGAGTTGGGCGCCAATTTCACACCACACGGTTTTGTCCGTGGCGCGTCCCGTGAACGCCACAACCGCGTCGAGCGAGACGATCTTCGGCTTCTTCTTGAAGGGAACCTCAGAAACCAGTCCGGGCATCCGGGCCAGAATGCCGGTGACGAGCATCGACTGCGTCTTGCCCCCGCCCATTGCCTCCGACAGCTTGAAAATGCCTCGGGACGGCCCGCCAGCGGTCCGATCAAAAACCTGCATGGCGAGTTCCTCCATGCCGGAGGTCAGAACGTTCGATTCAAGGAACTCTTTCGCCTCCGCCTCGGAAAAGGCGGATAGACGCGTCAAATTGACCACGAAGTCTTCGGAACCGGTCAAGACGCTTTGGCGGGGTGTGAGGGCAAACAGTGTTTTCATGAAATGGCGGGCTGGTGTTCAAAACGATCGATCAGAAACGATAGTATGGGCATATGGGCACCCGCAAAAGGCGGTTTTTCACAAAATCGAGCGATTTTATCCACCAACGCCCGCTGGCGAGCGGTGACGAACCGGTGGGGCGAGCGACCATCTCCCGTTGAAAAAGGGTCACCAGGCGGCGGCGTAGGCGGCGGTTCCGTTAAAAATGGCTTGTAGTGGAGTATACCCCGCCGCAATCTGGGGTATGGCTCTCTACAAGAAGGCAGAATATTTGGCCCAAAGCACGTCCGATGCTTTTGACGCGCTGCACAGCCCGGGAACACAAACTCCCCATTCTGGAATTTACCGGTGTGAGGGATGCGGACACGAAATCGTTTCCGAAGGAGGCAAGACGTTTCCTCCGCAAAACCATCATCAGCATACCGTCGCACAGGGCACAATCCGATGGCGCATGACCGTCTATCCTGTTTCCAAGTAATGCATGATCTTGTGGAATGAATGGGGTCTTGACCAAGTTGACACGGTCGGGCATCCAACCACAACACCGCTGAGCGCGTTCCGCAGAAGGACGGGGCTACCACGGAGCCACCCTGACGAACGGATTGACCGCCGATGGAAAGGAGCGGACCTATTGCGCGATCATTAGCCGTGAGTATCTTCTTCACCAGTGGCAAAGAAACAAAAACCAGCGCGTAATCACCATTACGTTCCGAAGTGCTTGCTCCGCCGGTTCGAGAATGCCGACGGGAAGTTATGGGTTTATGATTTGAAGAAAGGCGAAATACACCCGTGCCGTCCCAAAGCGGTCGGCTTTTCAAAGGATCTTTACCGTGTAACAGGAAAGCACGGACACCCCGATTACGACGGCTTGGAGAAGTGTATCGCTGCAAACATTGACGGGCCTGGGGACAATGCGATCAGCACGATTCTCCAAGGTGGGAGGCGAAACGAGGAGTGGATTGTGTTCCTGCGATTTGTGGCCGCGCAGATGGCAAGGACGCCCGGCTTTTTCGAGCGGATCAGCGATATGTCGCGACCGTTATTCGGAGAGTCGTTGAAACGCCTAGCGAAACATCATCCCCTGTTTCGTGAGCGCGTCCTCGCAAGAGGGGTGGCAAAAGGCCAATCGTCAGCAGAGATTGAGGCGGTGCTCGATTCAATTGCGAGAGGCGAGTGGAGCGCCAAGCCTTCAAATGAGGCCACTTTGAAAATGGCGCTGAAGCAGATTGAAACTTTCCAGAACGAGCTTCAGCGCATGAAATGGCAAATTCTGCAGCCCGAAGCGTCCGGTTCCGATTTTATTCTCGGCGACCAACCAGTCCTGGTGATCGTGCCCGCTGGCGAGCGCGTAACGTTGAAACATCCCAAAGTCAACGTCGTGCTCCCGCTGAATACTCGGAATATTGCGGTCGGCAGGTGGATTGACGGCATTCCTCTCATAGAGGTCAATCGAGAGACAATGCGCCGCGCCCAGCGGTATATGTTTTCCTCCATTCACTCGGATGAGATGTTGGCGGAAGCACGGACGCTCTTCGGAACCGGTCCGAAAGTTAGGACCATCCAAATTAAGGATGGCGAAAGACTCACGACGATAATCGAGTATCGCTAGCGCGCCAATAAGGAGGAACTCTCGATCCCTGTTCGATTTGGAGCCGATCTTTAAAAAGCCGGTAGCGAATGATCTGAGCAGGCGGGCAACATCCTCGCTCTGACGCCGTTCATCAGCCGATCGAGTTTGTTCACCAACGGCAGCGGCTCGCTGTGCCGCATTGTCAATTCTGCCGTCGACTTCCATTGGGAAACAACCATCAGGTGGCGCAGCCGCCGGGGAAAGCGGGTCCGTTCACTGGTAGCTTGATCACTCCGTTGGTAACGGGTCCTATCACCACCGTAATTTGACCCGAGGCCCACCGATTGCCCGCGCATGTTGGGAGACGCGGCCAGCGAGTGGGTGAAGTCTCCCCGACATCCACATCTCGGGGCGTGCGGTTCGCAACCCGCACAAAACCTAGGTGCGGCCAATAATCTGCGACAAAGAGCACCGAGCGCGAAAGTCGGTCATGAACCGGGAACCATGGAAAGATAAGGGGTTGGCGGGTAGTGTCTCAGGTATGTGACCAGGAATGTCTCAAATTAGGTGACCAGAAGTGTCTCAACAATTATGGGCAGCGACAGGCGATGCCTGAATGGCGAAGATCATGTGAGCCGAAGCCCTGACTGTCGCAGTCCACAATTGTTGAGACACTCCTGGCCCGACAATCTCGGAAAGTTGGTCAGCTAATTTGAGACACCCTTGGATTTATGCGGATTTGCGGGCATGTACTCAACGGTAGTGTCTCGGATTATGTGACCAGCCCGAAAACGCTGAGAGCGCTCCAGAGAAGGGACGCAGGGGCCACCGGAGAAAGAGGGTCCATTTACTGGTAAGCTTGATCACCCCCCCGTCGATAGGGGTCCGATCACCCGCGTGATTTGGCCCAAGGACCACCGATTGGCCTCGCCTATTGGGAGACGCGGCCAGCGAGTGAACAGCCAATGCGGGAATGGACTTGCGCGATTTAAGCCATGACTGGTTGATCGGCGTCCGAGTCAAGATGGCATTCTTTACAGCGGAGGATCGTCACGGGCGACTTCT
>Ga0316218_1003334_pt1 | contig 13466 bp, 16 predicted proteins | sample TBH18003metaG_FD_203634 | JGI IMG/M metagenome (GOLD analysis project Ga0316218, IMG submission 203634) | Freshwater microbial communities from Trout Bog Lake, Wisconsin, USA - TBH18003 | ecosystem: Environmental > Aquatic > Freshwater > Lake > Hypolimnion/Profundal zone | place: USA: Wisconsin...
CTTTGACGGGGCCTATTGCGACACCTGAGGGCACAATTCCATGGCTCGAAAGCCCTTCCGGCTCTGCTCGAATTCCGTGGCATAACCCCGGTCGAATTTTTAGCGTCCAGAAGACGCGGCTCTTCCCCCTTTGCTCTTCCCCCTTTCTCCCTGTCAAAGAAAATCTGACAAAGCACGTCCAAATGCCCCCGCAGGCTCCGTTCGCCTGCACCTTGTGTCCACAACTTGCACCGACCATGCGTACGCCAAATGCTTTTCGTCTATCGATGTAGGCGTCGAGTCCGACTGCGACGTCGAGGTGACCCCAAACGGCGTCGGGAACTACGTTGACGGCATGTGGACCGGCGGCACCGCCCCCTACACGAAAAAACAGACCTGCCCCTTCCCAGGAGACTCCGCCCTCACTGCCTCTTCCACCAGCTCGAACACGCTTGTCGCCACCCTCCAATCAATCCTGGCGTCAGCTATCTGGGATGTCCCCTTGACCTCCGAGCCCACCGTCACCGTTGCCTCTGACCACAGCTACGTCACCATCACCGACGGCTCTTGCACCCTCAAATATCGTCCCACCGACCATACTGACTCAGGTTTTGCACAGGTCACCGCTGTTTCTTGCACTACTGGACCCGACTGCGCCACTGCAGTGTCAGGGTGCAGCACCGCTGGAACCTATGCAGTGCCCATTGTCCCCGCCACTGGCTACGTGTGCTCTGTTTGCCAAGCAGGTAAGCTGTGTGCTGTATCCATTCTATGCCTCACATATCGCTTTTATTGTTTTCTAGCCTAACTTTTGTAAAGTTCCTGACATTTGGCAGGCACTCACTCCCTGGGCGGTCTCACCAGCTGCATCGCTTGCGCCGCCGGCCAGGAGCTTCCAGTGGTGCAGGCTGATGGCAGCTCTACTGGGCAGACGTGCTCATCATGCCCCGCTGGCACCTACTCTCCCGTTGCAAGCTCCAGCGACTGCATTCCTTGCGACCCCGGCACCTATCAGGATCAGGCTGCCTCGTCATCATGCAACTCGTGCGCCACCGACACATACGCCTATCTCCCTGGTGCCACCGCATGCCTCAAGTGCATCGGTGGTCGCCCAGTTTCCTGCACATCCTCCTGCTCCGACACTTCAACCCCCAGCGACGGGTATGCCACCGCCGTAGTGACGACATTGAACACACTTAACACAACGCTGTGCGACCTTGGCGGGTGGCCCAGCAACACCCTCTACCCCTATCCCCTCCTTATGAGCACGTGCACCATGGACACCACCACCAAGCTGTCGCTCTACGTGTCTGCCACCTGTGAGGTTACCATCAGGCCAATGGGAGACCCAACTCTTGCCAATAGCGTCGCCTGCTCAGACCCTAACAACCTCGACGTGCCGTTGACGGCGTACTACACCAAGACAAACTTCATCACCACTGCGCTGGACACCACAGATGGCACTCTGCTCACTATTGAGGTTTTCAACCAGACCAGTGGCCGATTATTCGCGCTTAGCTAATTAATAATAATAAATATGTTCACAGCAAACATATCACATAATCCAAAGCTGAGTTCAATTCTACTATCGGCCCTCATTACCCTGGGCATCGCTTTTGTGGGAGTTGTGAATGCACAAGCCGCTTGCGACGCCGGTGAGGGCAGCAAATATAATTTAGATGTTAATCAAATAAAGCAAAGTCGGGTGGCATCGCGCACCGTTGCGTGACACAGACACCTATGGAAATTTGTTGTGCTTCCTGGGGGCCACGTGGGCAGCCTAACGCGGTCCAAGATAAATTCTTGGCAGCAAGACTTCATCCCTTCGCCCTCTTTGCCCACCTTCAGGGTCCGTTAACTTGGAGCTGGTGAGCGCTGGCTCCTGCCCATCCAATCCCTTTGCCAAGTGCTTTTATTCCTGGACGGTGGATGTCACAGAGGACTGCGATGTGACCGTGACGCCAAACGACTCGGGCAGCGTCGTTGACGGCATGTGGACCGGCGGCACAGCCCCTTACGCTGTCTTCCAAAACTGCCCAATGGCAGGATCGTCCTCCCTGGCTACAACGACAACAAATTCGACCATTGTAGCCGACATTAGCGCCCTCCTGGGTGGAGCCATTTGGGATATACCCCTGGCAACCCCGCCTGCCCTTACATTTGGCAACGGGACGCTCACGCTCACAGATGGCTCCTGTGTGCTGAAATACCGCATCTCTGACTACACTGGCATTGGAATTAGGGGAGCTGTGGGCGTGGCGTGCACTTCGGGCCCCGACTGCGCTGTCAGCGTGGATGCATGCTCGGCCAGAGGCACATATGCAGTGCCGGTGGCCTCGGCGTCCGGCTACATTTGTGCTCTGTGCCCCGCTGGTCAGTCCACAAGCTTAGCCTTACTGCGTTTCGTCAATACAAATTTCTACCTGAGGATGTACGTTCATCGTCTTGACTGCTGCAAATGGCTGTCCTGTGCAGGTACATACTCCCCAGGCTCTACCGACACTTGCGTTCCTTGTGATGCTGGCAAGCAGCTCTCAGTCGTTGGCGCCGACGGCATTAGCACAGGGCAAAAATGCACAGACTGTGCTGCCGGCACGTTTGGCCCCGCTCCCGGAATGAGCGACTGCATTCCTTGCTCTCCAGGGAGCTATCAGGACAAAACAGGGCAGCAGACGTGCAACGACTGTCAGCCAAACTCCTATAGCAGCCTCCCTGGCGGTACAAAATGCATTAAATGCGTTGCCGGCAGGCCTACTGTGTGCACATCTACCTGTGCCAGCTTTAGCGACCCTAGCGAGGGTTATGCCACCGCCGTGGTGACCACTGTCAACACCCTGAGCGGCAGTGCTTGTGTTGCAGGAGGATGGGCCAACGCCACAACCTACCCCATACCTCCATTAGCGAGCACCTGTGTCATGAACACCACCACTGTGCTGTCTCTCTACGTCACTGACACCTGTGGCGTGATCATTCAGCCGCTGGCAGACACAACTGTCACGGGCGGCAGCGCATGCTCCGACCCTGATAACACCGCCTCCACCATCACCGCCTACTACACCAGCAGCACAACAGCAGCGACCATGCTGTCGGATCCAACGGGCACCATAGTCACCCTTTCTTTCGTTTCTGGCAACGCAGTTACCATGTCTATGCTGCCAGCAACCACCGACCCAAACAGCAGGACACTTTCGGGCACCTGCTCGGGCACGCTCAGCGTCACTGGAGGCTCGTTTCTGACCGCTGGGCCTAGCAGTATCTGCCCAGCAGGTACTACGAGCACTGGATCTGGCTCATCGACCTCTTGCCAGCCATGCCCTGTGGCATCGTACTGTCCTTCGGCTTCGAGCCTTCAGTCGTGTCCCCCAGGCACCTACAATGGCATCGTCGGTGCCATTGGCGCCTCCTCCTGCCTAACCTGCCCCAATGCAACGTGAGTGCCATTGTACTGAAGCTGCTTTGATTCTAGATGTTTTGCCTTGGGTAAGAGGGGTTCTCAGCTATATCCCCTCATGGATGTTTACTGCTATCCTCGTGCAGGTATGCTCCTCAGGGCGGCGCAGCATGCATGTCGTGCGATGGCGTCGTCAACGACCAGAAGACGGCCTGCATCGGTGGATCCTCCTGCAGTGACGCTCAAACGTACGACCCAGACAGCAAAACGTGCGTCTGCCCACCAGGAAGGGGCGGGGCTGACTGTGACATCTGCCCAGCTGGCACCTCATCCTCCACATTTTCTGGAACCTGCACAGGCTGCCAAAATGGAACCTATGCGTACGAAGGCTCTAGTGAGTTGTGGTTATTCTGCAGTTGATATTATGATTTGAGTATCAGTAAAGACGAAAGACTTACTGATACAATCTTGTGCGGTCTTTCGTTGTCCAGGTTGGTGCATGAAGTGCCCTGCCGGCAGCATCAGCGGTGCCAACGCGGAAACGTGCACGCCGTGCCCTCCTGGCACCCAGCCCAACACTGCTGCCACGGCGTGTGTCTCCTGTGGACCTGGTTTTTACAACCCTCCCGCCATATGGGACGAAACGCAAGCTGACAACCCCACGTGCATGCGCTGTGCTGGTGGCATGATGACAGACGCCGACCGGACGTCCTGCGACCCATGCGCCCCTGGGTCGTTTTCAAATTGGGCGTCGAATTCTGTCCGAGTGCCTGCCGACGGCACCAGCTGCAGCCCTTGCAACATTGGAAGCTACCAAGACCAACCGGGGCAGTCCAACTGTAACGTCTGTCCTGACGGAACGTACGCTTCGACCCCGGGCTCCACCTACTGCGTCCCTTGCCAGGCAGGGTTATACCGTGTGGCCACCGCTCCGGCATACACCGGCTGCCAAAAGTGCCCTGCTGGCACGGAAACAGGCGTGTCCACTGGTGCGCAATCTTGTCAGCCCTGCGATCCTGGGGAATACGCCGCGGCCGGGAGCAAGAACTGCATAAAGTGCCCCATAAACACGTATTCACCCACCCAAGCATCTGCCACATGCATCAACTGCCCCACCGGGACGGACACGCAAGGCCAACAAGGCAGTGCGGCGTGCTCACCATGTGGCTTGGGCAGTTACAATCCGACAGTTTCGCGTGCTGCATGCCAGAAGTGTCCTTCAGGAACGTATCAGGACCAAGAAGGAAGCACCGGCTGCAAGAAGTGCGATGTGGGGACGGTCACTGAGACTGCAGGGAAGAGCTCATGTATCATCTGCCCCGCTGGAAAGTAAGTTTATGGGTACATAGAATCATCTTAAAGCTTGAGGTGGGCAGTTTGATCGTGATGGTGCGGAACTGTCGAGACTTCGTCATAAACTCACCATGCTTGATGACGTGTGCAGGGTGGCGGGTAGAGTTGGGTCATCAACCTGTACTGACTGCCCTGCCGGGACGTACAGCAGCTCACCGGGGAGCTCCCAATGCAAGATTTGCGCCCCTGGTACTTCCTCGCAGGGTGGATCGTCCGTCTGCCAACGCTGTGCCCCAGGCTCGTACGCAAGCAAGTCTGGGTCGACTGGGTGCGCCAAGTGCCCTGCTGGCTCAAGGTGCCCGGGAACGGCTGCAACGTGAGTGGCGGACCATTGCTTTACCTGAGTTTGTCAGCGTATGGCTTTCACTGGTCTTACGGTGTTGCTGGTTGTTGCTTTGACTTTTCCTGGCATTTTCGTGTCTGCAGTGCCGCTACACCTTGCCCACTTGGGCAGTATTCAATACCAGGACAAGCAACCTGCACTCCGTGTCCAGGAGATTTCTATGCCAGCACCACAGGCACGGCTTTTTCATGCACAAAATGCCCTGCCGGAACGACAACTAACGGCAAAACTGGCGCCACCTCTGTGTCTGCATGCAGTAAACCTCCGGGACGTGTCCACTTCTTCCTGAAGTAGGCCTCCCAACAGCCTCAATTCTAGTCACAGTTGTGTCATTTTTTTCATGTCTACTTGACTTCCTCAACTTGTTTTCGTCTGTGCTGAGGCAACCTCTTCTCTCTTCTTCTCTTATCCTTACGTCACACATCATACTGTGCAGCGATGCATGTACCTCGCCACCGTCTGCTCTCTCCCCTATTTTCCCATTCTCTCACCCTAATGGTACAACTCTTTCGTTCTTAGTTTGTCACCTGGCTCACATCAAGTTTATTTTTCCGACGTAATTGCTAGTCTGCCTCCAACATTGAATAAATATATGTGCTCTCCAACGCCCTATCTTATACACTTCCACTGTGCTGAGCCGCACCAGACTACGAGTTCAATAAGTTACCCTTTCAAAATGCATATTGAAGGAGCTTTGCTGCAGTTATGTAAGCAAAGAAATGGTCGCTGACGTCGCAAAGAAGGAAGGGGTGGTACAAAGGGCACCGTCGGCTGGCAATGTCCGAGAGGTCCTGATTAAACAGGCTTGGGAGCTCAGGCAAAAGGCCAACACGCGGCCCCCACCCACCATCTGGATGGCCTCCCCACGACACAGCTGTGAGCCTGGCGGCGCATGCGGCCATGGAGTACGGCCGCCGGTGCATGTATCCACAAGAACTGCCGGTGTGGCTGTGGATCTCCCGACCCCCGTCCTGGCCGCCACCATCACTACGGTGATTGCCCTGTCGCTCATCGCATTGTACATGAGATATCCTTGTGCCTGCCAAACCAGCCCTCCGTCCCCGTCCTTGCACTCCTTCGTGGCGCTGGCGTCCCGCCCGGGGTGCGCCAGCCAGTCTGGTTGATTGTGAGCCTGGCGGCGCATGCGGCCATGGAGTACGGCCGCCGGTGCATGTATCGCAGAGTCCACTGTGCACGCGAAGCTGCAGCTGGTGAGGAAACAGCGGCGGCGATTGAGGGTGACGTGGTGTTTGAATTCTGGGACGCCTTGGCGCTTGTACATGTATGCACCTTGCCTCTTCCACTTTCCTGGCGAGCCACGACGGGCTCCCCACGCCCATTCCTCTTCTGGGACACCACCACTGAAGCGTGGACCCTGAACCGCCCCGTTTAGCCTGTTTGCCGATTATTACCGCTCTTTGATTCTCCTTTTGCCCCTGCATTTTGCCATGACCTGAGCCCCCTCCAGGCACCGCACACATTGGGGGCAGCCCTTGGGCGCCCCGCGGGCATATACTAACCTGCCACCCCACCCTTAGCGTTGCCTGCTTTGCTCTGGTCTGCTACTTCTTGGGCATTCCTTTTCGCTGTTAACGTTGATCCTGTGTTGCTGCCTATTTCTGGCACCCACCCCTCGCCGCCCAGGAGCCTCAGCTCCGTCTGTACCGCGTCCGGTACATAGGCTTCGAAGGCTTGTAACAACACATCATCATTATCATCCCACCCCACTCGCCCACCGTGTCTAAAATCACAATATCATATTTATAAGATATTTGCTTGCTTTTGTTGTTCAGTTCCAATCAAGATGCGACAAGTTATGCGTACAAGTCAACAGGAATTTTTGTCACTTGCGATGGGACGCCTAACCCGGGCTGCGCAGGCAGTCAAAGAATACTTCAAATCATTTAGTGAATCAAATATTAGGGATGGCCTCATCGTTGGCGTGGGGTTGGGCATCCTCCTTCTGTGCACTTATTTCCCAAAGGAGTGGATCGCTCTGACTCTTGCCGTCGTCGGCCTTGGCCCCAACATTGCCGTGCTTTTCTTCGGCGCTTTTGCTCCTACCTCCGGCGGTGTAGCCTCTTATTGCACCGTCGTCATTGTTGTATCGATGATCCTGACCGCAGTAGGCTATCCCATCGTGCTTTTCGTCACTGTGGCTGCCGTCCCCGACCTTGAACCGGGCACCAAGAAGGCTGTGGTGGAAATAACCTTGATGGCAATAGTGGTATTCTTTTATCACATCCTACGGAAGCGGATCCCTCCACTCGATGCCCCTGCCAAAATGGCTCAAGTCCTGATCGCCTGCTTTATGCTGCTCTCATACTGGGTGCCGACCAAAGGTCTTCCCTGGGTTGCCATTTGGCACATCATCGTGTTCATAATGATGTCGATGGCTATGGGCCTGCTGCTCACCTGGATCATTATTCCAACGCCCACTGGCAAGGTTGCACGCGGCGTATTCGCCCTCCTGCTCATGAAGGTCAGCGCCTTGAGCAAAGCCACCTCGGCGCTGCTGCAAAAGCCTGTAGACCAGCGGACGGGGAGGTTCGAGGCGGCTGGCGATGCTGAGGATGGTAAATACATGGGCATAGCTAAAGGACTCGAAGCAGACATGATTGAGTTGTACTCTATGGACCAGGAAACCTCAGAATGTAAGTTGCCTGGGGTGGTTGGCTGCATGCATTTTTGTCATGAAGCCCACGGCCATATAAAGCTGTCTTTCTTGTGCGCTCCAATACTGCGGCTTCGTGCTTACTGTGAATATTGATTCCCTCACTTGCCATTCGCATGCAGTCTCTAATATTATGGGAATCCTGAACATGCTTGCAAAGCTGGAAATGAGCTTGTTCATGAAGCCACACATCCATCCTAGCAAGGTCTACACTGAGCTGTTGAAGCGCGCCACCAGCGTGGAAATGCTCATTCTCGCGATGGGAATCTCTGTCCAGAGTGGCAAGGCGCATGTGCGTGGTCTTCATGCAATGGCGCAGCTGTTCAACGGCTGTTTTGAGGGACTTTCTGGGTGCTGCTCGGCCGTGGCGGCGGTGGTGGCCAAAGGCGCGCCATATTCAGGGTGAGCACACAATTTAACATTACTACATATAGTACCACATGTGTGCGCAAGTGACGACCCCGAACGGTCTTTTCAATAAACTCGAATTTACGCTACACTTTCTGTATTTCAATTCAGGTGTCTGACCAGCCTGGGCGCCATGGAGGCCGCGTACTCGGCCCTTTACGCGGAAATGCGCGGGCAAGGGAAGGCTTTGGGCGCCAAAGAGATCAGGTGGGAAGATTCCCTCTCGCTCTTGCACATGAGCAACTTGATGATGGTCGTGGGCGTTGAAATGCGGACGTTGCTTCGAACCCTCCCAGAGGCTCTCAAAAGCACTCAGCCCGAGGCGGCTGCACAGGCAGAGGAGCACTTTTCTGCGCCAGGCATTTGGTGGCGAAGAGCAGTGGGCAAGGACATTGCCAGCAATGGCGATGCGGAGAAGGAGGAAGCTGCACATGCAAAAACGATGGACCAGAAGGAGGGGGCCAAGGCCACTGAGGAAGCGCTGCAAGAGATCGTGGTCGACCGAGCATACTGGATGCAGCAGCTCTCGCGCGAGGCGATGGCTGCGCTACGCACCGGACAGCAAGGTGACACCCCCTCCGCTGCCCCGAAATTAGATTATCTGGGCAATGGCCATGATGACGCCCTTCCTGTTGCTGCGCACAAGTCTTTTGGCGCTGGGGATGAGAGCGCCAGGACAGAGGTTGTCCATGTGGCACCCCAGGCCGACCTGCTCCGCCTGCTTTGGTTCCGCTTTTCCGAGGCCACCGGTATCCGGGGGTGGCACGTGGTGCTGTCCATCCAGACAACAGTGGTCTTCATCATTGCGGCCCTGTTCACTGTCTTTCCTACCCTTCGCCATGCCTTTGGGGACAATGCTTTCTGGGTTATGAGCACAATATTTGTTCTGTCAGACGTTACGGCAGGCAACCTATTGAGCAACTGTTTTCAGAGGATTTTGGGCTCGGCGGTTGGCTGTTCTTTCTCAATCTGTACTGCGTTGCTGGCGTATGCCATCAACGGGTGCAGCAGTGCCAACACCGCCGGCAAGCTCATCACAACGTGCGTGCTGGTGACACTTTTCTGCGGGTTTTGCGTCGCAGAACGCAGTAGGCGCAGGACGACATTGCAAATGTTCTATACACAGGCACTTGTGAGTTTGCTGTAGCAGGGTCTATGTTTTGTTGCTGTCTGCTTTGGTTTTCTTGGTGCACCTAGTGTGGCCAGAAGTGTTCGTTACTGCGTATCGTGTCACATCCCCTTTCTGGCTCGCAACAATTGCAGATCACGCCGTTATTTATGATAGTGTCTCAAAACGAATTCGTTCCACCCTGGGATCTGGCAAAATGGCGCCTGGCAAACATCGCCATGGGCATCTGCATCCAGACCGTGGTCACATTCACCGTCTTCCCGGTCACATCCAGATCTCACGTGGAAGACCTCACGGCACAGGCTCTCAAAGATCTCGCTGACTTGGTGGCCGTTGTCTTTGATGAAATGACGGGAGATGCTGAAAACCAAGGGAACGGTGCTGTGGCCAGCGACGCAAAATCCAAGGGTCGACGTAGTCCTGCCGAGTGTTCTACAGCAGTGCTGACATCACTGAGGAAGATCGCTCTCTTATCTCGGGAGGCTCGGTATGAACAGTATCGCTTGTGGAAGTGGATGACGGCCGTGTTCAGGCCCATGGTTGGCAAACGCGCCAAGCTGGGAGCCCACCGCCTTGAAGTCATGTATCAGATGCGGAGCCTTCTTACTGAAGTGTACGTCTCTTCTGTGTACTGTCGCTTTTACAGTTCCAGGGGAGTGTGGACCTTGGAAGACCACTGGCGGGCGAGCTCCCGGACCTTTGCCAAGCAGCTGGAGGCCAGTATCAGGGCTCTCAGGCTGTCTGTGCTAAATATGGCGCCCCTGAGCAGGTGAGAAGAAGTCGTGTAGTCGTGCTTAAAGCTTGAGTTATATCTCCAAGCCCCGCAAATGACGAACATTGATGATAGCATCTTAATTTGCGTTATTGACTGCGCTGAACTCTTACACATCTGTTATAAAATGCAGCGCGGAGGAGGCACTGCACTCTCTAGAGGCCATGCAGAAAGGCATTGCCGCAGACATGGCAGCTTATCAGCTCAACAGAGACGACGCCAACAGCGCTGTAGAAGACCTCAGCACAACTTCTGTGCTTGCATCGTCTGCATACATGCGCTCCAGGATGAGAAGGCTGTACGCCATGTGCGCCAAAGCGTTCGGATTGGGGCCTTCCACTGCGACTTCTTCAGGCGATGCCAGAGCCGTGGAGCAGTCAGATGTTTTGATGCAGCAAGCTGCGGTGGTTGGTCTGGCAGCTGTTGTTGAAGCAGAGAGCACGGTGAAGGTGGCAGTTGTTGACGGGCACATGAAGGAGTGAAGTGTAAGGGTGAAATGGGGCAGTATGCATGGCTGGTCACCTAAAAAGGCTTTGATCGAAGATTTTGCATCTCAGATTGCATAGTGACTGGTATTTTTGCAGTCAATGTGCATGAAATTGATAAATGTATGATTATTTATGGTCATCGTCTGCTGATTACAATTACTGAGATACTCGAAAGTCGACTTGGCTTGTGCCAACCATCAGCTGCCGCCTGGCCTCAAGGCGGGTGAACCAGCAGGCTTTCCTGTCGAGAATCACAGCTTGTACCATTGCGAATGCTACATTTACGGTATCATGCCTATGTTTATGGCCTCCAGGGGACCAGGATACCGTGGACCTGTCGTTAAAACAGCTACCAGCTTGCGTCCGCTTTGGGATCACCGCCCGAGAGGCAGCCTGGCAGCTCCCCCCCTCTTCAGCGATGTAGCGCCGCGCCCATTGATTGTTTCCACGTATACAGTTCTACCATTATTGCGTTAGTCGAATACTCATGAGTAGCGATCAGCTGTGCTTTACAGCAGCGACTTCGACGGTAGGGTTACAGTATGCAAACAAAACTTCGACAGGGCCTTGCCTTGGTAGGTGCGGACCCATTCGCTTATAACAGCAAATGTTTCTAGGCACGTTCATCAATGGTACTCATCGCCACAGCGCTCGCTCTTCTTACCCCTGGGCCGCGGCCACGTGGCGCGCATAATTTCGCCAGGCATCTTTGAGCAAGAAAAATGCTTTCGCATGCCGCCGCGCCCCCGCCACATCAGATTATATATTTATAATCTGACGTTGTCGAGCGTCGGTGCTCTTCGTGGAGTATTCTTCCGGCGGACAAAGAGCACGCATCGCTGGCACAACACCCGGCGATTCCGCGATTCAAAGTGAAACCCCACTTTTCGTCACAGTCAAATTTGTTCTTATAGCTGATATATACCATCGCATTTGGAGATGATGGAAAAAATGCGCATTTACCTTGTGGCCCTAACTCTCGGCGCAGTCCTTGCCCTGGTGGGCGGGACTTCATGTACTCCTGGTGAGCCAGCCTTAAGCTTGCCGGCAATTTTGCTTTGACGGGGCCTATTGCGACACCTGAGGGCACAATTCCATGGCTCGAAAGCCCTTCCGGCTCTGCTCGAATTCCGTGGCATAACCCCGGTCGAATTTTTAGCGTCCAGAAGACGCGGCTCTTCCCGCTCTTTAGGTGGCAAGCCCACAAGAGAAGCTGCTGGGCAGCAGCGGCTTGTGGCTGGGCTAACAGGAGAGGCTAAGGAACTCCTAATGCCGTTGTCATAGTCATTTACGACTCTCGAGGCAAGTAGCGGCTGACTTTTTGTCGGCGCACAGTTTTGGGAGCCTCGGGTTACGAGTAATCACACCCACCTGCTTTGGACGGCTCCGCAGGTCTCCCAGGCTCCTCCATGGCTGGTCCTTCGGAAGGGAATGATTGTTATGTTGTTTTAGAAATTTTCTCGGAGGCGGAAACAGCCACCAAGGGCGTCGGCGTCTACCTTGCCTCTCTTGGCCCGGTAGCAGAAGCGCCCGTCCCTTCGCGGCAGCTGCAGGTTGTGGTCTCTGACCTAGATGGTCAGGAGCACACGATCCGGCTGCCTGTTGTTCCCCAGGAACTAATCTGCGCTGAGAAGCCTAACGAGCAGCAGGCCCTAAACCGGCTGGCGCTCGTGCGCCCGCAAGTAGCCAAGGTGCCTTGCGTGGAACCCTGCTTGGCGGGCTTAGAATTCTACCCTGCTGCCAAACCAGTGGCTGAACCGTCTTCCCCAGTTCCCATCAGTTTACAGCATGATTTTGCTGCTACTTCCCATGCTCGTCGCCAAACAACGAGGACTTCGGAAACGGCTACATCGGTAAGCGTACGCCGTCGTCGGTTGCTCTCATATCGTGGTTTCAGGCGAGTAGGAGCATCCCGATGATGCTCCTATTCGGTCGCCCGTTGCAGCGTCTTCTTATCTCTTGTTTGGCATCCCGACGATGCCTTTGTTGGTCCTTGGCATCCCGATGATGCTTCACCTTTCCGCCCGTTGCGGAGGAGTGTTTCTTGTCTATGCACATCCCGACGATGTGTGGGCAAATGGCCCGTCAGGGCTTTCTGTTTGGCACTCGTAGTCATCCGGATGACGCTTCGCATGTCTGCCCGTTGCTGAGGAGTGTTCAGTGTCCAGGGGCATCCCGACGATGCTTGAGCAAGTCGCCCATTGGGCTTGCTGCTTAGTACCTGTGGGCCTCCCGTTGATGCCCAAGTTGATTATTTCCAGCAGACGTATAACTTGTTGAACCTTGCCTGGGACTTTACTCCTACTTGCCTGCAGGCTCACGAAGAGCTTGCTCACGTTGAGCACAAGCCTGAGTTTGCGCTACGGGGACCACATGCGATCGGTCATGCCCGTGAAGTAGCCCGAGAGCTCAAACGCCATCTGCTGGCTGAAGCCCCGGCGGCTTGCCAAAGGATGGATGTGGTTTTGAGTAGCGTGGAAGCGGTGATTGACGCAAAGATGGACGACTGCACGTTGCTATTGGATGAGCCCCAGTTAGCTCACGATAGCCCAGCGCTGCTCTTCGAGAAGCTAGGCAACCTGGTGCTTGCTCTTCCTACAACCGTGGCCAAGGAATCAGACTACCTTCGACGAGCGTCCCTTTCCCTCCTGGAGGCTCAGCGAGAATTCACCTCCCTGGCTGCTCGTCTGGGGAGAGGTGTGTTGACCTTGGATACCCTCAACGAGTTTAAGACAGTGGCACTGTGCCGGCTTGCAAAACTCATGACTGACCTGGATACTCAGGCACGAGAGGCCCTTACTTTTAACCAGCTAAAAGCAGCTGCCTCTCCTCCTGTACGGGAGCTCGGACCTCTGAGCTTGCCTTGGGGAGCTCCCCGACCGCCCCCTCCTGGTTTTGGGCCGCCCAGGCGCCCAGCCACTCTGCAGCG
>Ga0316218_1003338_pt1 | contig 13446 bp, 12 predicted proteins | sample TBH18003metaG_FD_203634 | JGI IMG/M metagenome (GOLD analysis project Ga0316218, IMG submission 203634) | Freshwater microbial communities from Trout Bog Lake, Wisconsin, USA - TBH18003 | ecosystem: Environmental > Aquatic > Freshwater > Lake > Hypolimnion/Profundal zone | place: USA: Wisconsin...
GTGTTTGGTCTTCTGGTTGCTTTAAAGGTTGTTGCTTTTTATCCTTTGCCATAATTCGCAAGTAAAGATAATAAAAGTAACAATTCCCTTCATCAGAAACGGGTGCAAGGCACTATCCTGTTTTTTGAGGAGTGGTGGGGTGGGGTATACCGCAGCATCACTTCCATTCCACCAACAGCATGCTCCTCTTGCATATAACTGATTCCAAATCTAAAAACTTTTATTTCTGCTCCGGCAGTAATAGATACATTATCCCCTGTAGTGTACCAGCCTCCTGCGAAAACCGATACAGGAAATTTACCGTTACTTCTTTTCTTGCCTAAAGTGTAGTGGAACTCATTACCGGCTATTATATTATTGCCGTTGTTTTTTACCTGGTAATATACAGCCGGGCGCAGGCTTAATCTTTGTGTTATCTGCCAGTTAGCGCCAAGCAAGCCTGCATATTGTGTCTGCATGGCTGTTCGTGTGTTTGGCGCTACATCTTTCGGTGTCGGAGCTTGATAGAGATTATTGCCGGATATGCCTGCGATATAGCTAAAGGAGGGTGCAAGCGCCTGTGAGAAACTAACACCTGCATTCACCGGGTAATAACTAACAATATTGCCAAGCCCGACCTGGTAAGGCACGCTTACCCCGCCCACGTATGGCCCGTAATAATAAGCATTTCCCATGTAGAGTGATACAAGATCTATGTTTTGCTGCGCATACCCTGCCTGTATACCAACAGCCAGGTCTGTGTTCCTGCTATTCTTATTACTAAATACAGAAAGTAATTTGTGGTATGCCACCGAACCAATTATAGATGAATTGGTGAGATTGCCATCCCCTGCAATCTCCTTGGTGTATTGCAGGCCGATAGCAACATAGTCGCCATCTTTCATAATATACACAGGCATGTCAAAAGATATACCGGAGTAGACAAATGGTATCGTTGTTGATCCCCACACATTCTGATATAAAGCTGATGCCCTTACACCGCCATCAAATGCACCCGTAAGTGCCGGGTTCACAGCCAGTGGTGTAGATTCCAGTTGCACATAATGTACATCCTGCGCAGATGCAGCTACAGTAAAAAGTAACGAACAGGCTAAAGAGGTTATGGTTTTCTTCATGCAATGTATTTTAAAAGAGTACATCAAACTGCATCAGTTGCCCCGGCCTTTAGGCCGGGGTATAAGAAAAAGGGTTGGCTTTAGCCAAAATTGCGTTCTGAGTAGCTTGCCATTTTCCTATATAAAACGCAGGAAGAGTATTTTTAGTATATACTTACGAAAGTAACTTCTCCAGCTTCAAAAAACCATCTGATGGTGTCAGGTCTTCCCAAAGCATTTTATAGATAAACGTGGCTATCGGAATTTCTATAGAAAATTGTTGGGAGATGGCCTGCATGCCCCTTGCCGCATAATAGCCCTCTGCAACCATGTTCATTTCCAGTGTAGCCGCCTGTACCGAATAGCCCTTACCGATCATAGCCCCGAACCTGCGGTTACGGCTATGCAACGAATAGCAGGTCACCAGCAGGTCGCCCAGGTAGGCACTGGTATGAAAGTCGGGATGCTCATTAGATGGATGCACTTTTTCAAAATGGTCCTGCAGGAAATGGTACATCTCCCGGTAGCAATTGGTAATATAAACGCTCAGGAAGTTGTCGCCATAATCGAGCGTACGGGCTATACCCGCGCCAATAGCATAAATATTCTTCAACACGGCGGCAAACTGCGCACCCCATATATCGTGGTTGCAGGTGGTGTTGATGTAGGTATTGGCAAACAGCCTGGCCACACTACATGTCAGGTCGTCATTGAGGCCGGAGAAGGTGAGGTAGGAGAGGCGTTCCTCTGCTACTTCCTCCGCATGGCATGGCCCCATTACCGACATATAATTTTCCAGCGGAAAGCCCATGCACTGCACGAGGTAGTCATTGAGCAGCATTTTGCTATCAGGTAGTATGCCCTTTATTGCAGAGATGATATTTTTATTCAGCCATAATTCTTTGTCTACACTTTTGATCACCGGTTCGGCATAGGCCGATGGTACTGCAAATACCACAGTATCGCAGCTTTGCAGCATGGCGGCAAGATCGCTGGTTGGCTTTATGGTGTCTTCTATAAAGCGCACAGAGGTAAGGTAGTGCGGGTTGTGGTGCCTGTTGGCCAGGTGCTTCACAGAGTCGCTGTTGCGCACCCACCAATGAATGATCTGCCCGTTGTCCGTCAGTATTTTGGCCAGGGCTGTGCCCCAGCTTCCATTGCCTATGATGCCTACCTGTCCTAACTGTTTCGCGCCCAAATCAAATAAATTAACTCAGTCAAAAATAATAGTTTCCTGTGATCACTTAGCTGGTCTGCTTAGTTAATCCTTGTTCTTTATTTCAAAGAGCTTGTCCTTGTCTACCACCTGAACCTTGCTCTTGTCTTTAAGTGTACGGGCTATGGCGCCATATGGCGCTGTTACTACTTCTTCACCTTCCTTAAGGCCGCTGTTCACTTGCAAGTACTTATTATCCTGCAGGCCTGTTTTTACATCGCGCAAGGCCACGATATGCAGTTTGGAGTCGTACACAAACACCACCTGACGTATATTGTCATTAGCCGACACTGATGCGTCTTTGTTCTTCAGGCTATCCGGCCAGTCGCGGGTAGTTACTGCATTCACCGGTACTGAGAGTATATTGTCCTGCCTGTTGGTCTGTATCTCTACAGAAGAAGACATGCCCGGCTTAAAGGGGAATTTCCCTTTAGGCAGGCTGGCCGTAAGGTCGGCATAACTGGATGGAAGTATCAGTATATGCACTGTATAATTCGTTACCTGGTCGGTACTGGCGGTGGTTGTAGATTTATTGCTGCTCACCGCTATCTTCGACACTATGCCTTTAAATTTCCGGTTGCGATAAGCATCAGCATCTATCAGGGTAGTGTCGCCTATCTTCACTTTCGATATGTCTGTTTCGCTCACGTCTACACGTACTTCTATGCGGCTCATATCTGCAATGGTGAGCATTTCTGTTCCCGCCATTTGCGCGGTACCCACCACGCGCTCGCCCTTCTTCACATTCAGCTCAGAGAGTATGCCCGATGTGGGCGCTATCACCGTTGTCTTCAACAGGTTTTCCTGCGCCTGCGACAAGCCCGCCTGCGCGCCTTGTATGCTATACTTACCGGCAGACATAGATGCCCTGGCAGCATCCAGCGTAGCCTTTGCCGATTTAAAAGAAGCCTCTCCCTGTTCAAATTCCAGTTGCGAGATCACTTTTTGTTCATACAGTTTTTTATTGCGATTGTAGGTAGAGCGTGCGAGGTCGTATTGCGATTCCGCCTGCGCCATCATCTCTTTAGCGTTGTTGGCCGTTGCCCTGTTTTGCTCTACGGATGCCGATGCCTGGTCCACCATCGAGTTGTAGATGTTCGGGTTTATCTTTACCAGTACCTGGCCCTTGCTTACGCTGTCGCCTTCCTGCACGGTTATCAGTGTTATTTCGCCGCTCACTTCGGGCGCTATCTTCACCTCTGTTTCGGGATATATCTTGCCGCTTGCGGTCACCGTTTCAGTGATGGTGTGCGGGCCTGCTTTTTCTACAGCTACCTTGGTGCCATCATCCCCGCTGTGCTTCGCTATCACCACTGCTATTACCAGCAGCAGCAACAAGCCTATAATGAGCCACCGTACTTTTTTGCCTTTCATACAAACTGAATTATTTGATTTATTTCTTTATCAGTATTACCGTACCTCGCTGCCCGCAGCCGCCATTTCCAGCGGCGATACGAATATAAGCCGCCCATCGGGGTTTTGCGCCATCAGTATCATGCCCCTGCTTTCTATGCCGCGCATCTTGCGGGGTGCCAGGTTGGCCACTACGGTCACCTGCTTGCCCACGATGTCCTCCGGTTTAAAATGCAATGCTATGCCCGATACCACCGTCCTCATCTCATTGCCCATATCCAGTTCCAGTTTTAAAAGCTTATCGGCTTTCTCTACTTTCTCAGCCTTAACTATAGTACCTACCCGCAGGTCCATCTTCGTAAAGTCGTCAATAGATATTTCTGCTTTGGCTACTGGCGCTTCCTGTGTCACCTCTGCTGTTGGCGCTGGTTCTGCAACAGGAGCAGGCGTTGTATTGTTGTCCATCTTAGTTGCTGCTCCCGATCTTTTTAAATTATCCTGTAATTTCTCCACCTGCGCTGCCACTTCGGCGTCTTCTATCTTCCTGAATAAAAGCTCCGGTGCGCGCAGCGGGTAGTTGACTTTTAACAGGTCAGGCTTGCCGGCGTTCTCCCAGTCCAGCATACGGTCTACCACCTTCATCATGTAGCACATCTTCACCGCTGTAAATGGCAAGAACGGATTAACCAATATAGAGAGGTTGGCCGTTAGTTGCAGGCAAAGGTGCAGGCAGTTGTCTATCTTCTGCTGGTTCTCCAGTTGCAGCTCGGGTGTTTTGGCCAGGCTCCATGGTGCGCAGTCTTGCAGGTATTTATTGCCCTTGCGTGCCAGGTCTACCACTTCAAAAAGCCCGTCCCTGAATTTATAACCCTCTATACAGGTCTCTACTTTTGTTTTTGCTTTTTGCAGGTCTTCTACCAGCGCATGGTCCGCAGCAGTCAGTATATCTTTATGCAGTGGCGGCATACGGCCATTGCATAGTTTGTGCATCAGCACGAAAGCACGGTTCACAAAATTGCCGAAGATAGATACCAGCTCATTGTTCGTCCTGTCCTGGAAGTCCTTCCATGTAAAGTCATTGTCCTTTGTTTCCGGCGCATTAGCGCACAGCACATAACGCAGTGTATCCTGCTGGTCGGGGAAGTCTTTTACATACTCATCTACCCACACCGCCCAGTTGCGCGATGTAGATACTTTCTCGCCTTCAATATTCAGGAACTCATTGGCAGGCACATTATCCGGCAGCACAAACCCGCCATGTGCTTTCAGCATAGCCGGAAAGATGATGCAGTGAAATACAATGTTGTCCTTGCCTATGAAGTGCACCAGCTTGGTGTCTTCGTTGCACCAGTAGTCGCTCCATTGGTTGGTCAGTTCTTTGGTAGCGCTGATGTAGCCTATCGGCGCATCAAACCACACATATAAAACCTTGCCCTTTGCATCAGGCAGTGGCACGGGCACACCCCATTCGCTGTCGCGCGTCATGGCGCGTGGCTGCAGGCCGCTATCCAGCCAGCTTTTACATTGGCCATATACATTAGGCTTCCACTCATCTTTCTTGCCCACTACTATCCATTCCTTCAGCCACTCTTCATATTTATCCAGCGGAAAATACCAGTGCTTTGTTTTGCGCTTCACCGGTACCGCGCTGCTCAGTGCGCTGCGCGGATTGATCAATTGATCTGGCGATAGTGCGCTGCCGCATTTCTCGCATTGGTCGCCATAGGCATTCTCATTGCCACATACCGGGCAGGTGCCTACGATGTAACGATCGGCCAGGAACATTTCTTTCGCTTCGTCATAGTACTGCTCGCTTTCACGCTCCTCAAACACACCGTCGTTGAATAACTTGGTAAAGAAAGCCTGCGATGTTTCTTTGTGCGTATTGCTGGATGTCCGCGAATAAATATCGAACGCTATGCCCATCTGCGCAAAGCTGTCTTTGATAATGGCGTTGTACTTATCCACTACATCCTGGGGCGTTATGCCTTCCTTCATTGCGCGTATGGTTATCGGCACGCCATGCTCATCACTGCCGCATACAAACTTCACATCTCTTTTCTGCGCCCTCTGGTAGCGCGTATAAATATCCGCAGGCAGATAACACCCCGCCAGGTGGCCTATATGCACAGGGCCATTGGCGTAGGGTAGGGCAGCGGTCACTAAGTATCTTTTATAGTCCATTTTCACAGTTAAATATTGTAGGCCGCGAGGCAATTGTATAGCACAGAGCGGTTGTAACAGGGTGCAAGATAATTAATAGCTGTGAGTTGCTTCTATATATTATATTTACAATAATTATGAAGGGAAAGGTCATAGCTTCACCCCATGATACGGGCAATACAGCCAATCGCCGTGCATCTTTAATTCATCTACAGGGCAGTATTTTGGTGGCAGCATACAAGCCAGTGGCATTGTCCAGCCGAAGGATACCTTGTTCAGCACTACCTTGAAAGACCCGCTTTTTAGCGTACTATTGGTATTCACCGTACCTGTTTTGAAAAAATAGATGTAGGCATGTTTGCCCATTTCGCCAATGGCATTGGCCAGCGCGGGGCTTAGCTTCTCTTTGAATAAAAGCCCTGTCGCAGAGATTTCTGTATCCTCCAGTGGGTAGTAATCATTGCCCATCGCATCCACGATCTTTATGTGCTTCTTCATCTCCTCCTGCGACTGGTAATCATGATTACCCTCGCCGGTTTCGTACATATCTGCGGCTATGATGAGCGTATAATCCCGGAAGGTCTCTTTGATCACATCCACTATGCTCTTCTTAAAGCTGGGATCGTTATTGGCGCACACATCCCAGTACTCCTGCGGAAACCAGAAGACTATCTTCGATCCCTTACCTTCATTCTTCACCTGCTCCAGGTCCTTCAGCAGCTCGCCCGTAGTAAGGTCTATAGGCACCGATTGGCCGAAAGAAAGCTGTGTGCAGGTAATGAATAATATGGTCAGCAGGTATTTCATAAAAACTTTTTAGGAGACTAATTGTGTACGCTGTTTGAATAATAAATCTCTATTAAAAATACCGCAATGCCAAATGATTTTTTTTGCTTGCGGAGGAAATTCCCCCTTGTAGCGCAGGCTGGTGTGTTGGCGAAGGGGGTAGGGGGATGTTTATTTTAAAATATTCTAACAGACATTTAATTACTCCCGCCACAAAAACGGGAACAAAATAACACCCAAGACGATCACCAGTACATCAAGGCACAGCAGCACCACGGCCAGTTGCCACCAGTCGGGGAAGTACACACTGCTCAGCGCTTTTAGCGCCAGCTTGCTGAGTATCATCAATATAGGCGTCACCAGCGGGAAGCCGAGTATAGCCATCAATGCGGAATTCTGCTGCGCCCTGGCTGCAATAGCCGAGAGGAACGTAAACACTGCCGACAAACTGAGACTGCCTGTAAGTGTTATAGCAATGAACAGCCCGCTTTGCATCAGCGGCCACCCCAGCATGATGTAATACAGCAGCAAACTGATAAGGCTCATCACGAACATGATAGAGATACTGTAAAACATCTTGGCAAGCAGAAAGGTAGAAGGGTCGGCGAGGGTATAGTAATACCGGAAGCGGTTGGGGTGTTCCTGCAAAAAGCTCTTGGCCACCGAGTTTACAGATACGAACAATTGCGTGATCCAGAACAGCGCATTCCAGGTACGCGCCTCGGGCTGGCCCATCATCATATACACTACAAACACAGTAGCGCCCACATACAGCAGCACGCCAAACAGCGTATGCTTCTGCCGCCACTCCATCAGGAAGTCTTTCTTTACCAGCGATACAAATGTGCTCATTATAGGTCTCAAAAGTAATGCTAAAACCGCACCCTTGCTATTTGTTCCCGATAACTATCAGGATGGTAGTAAACTCAATTTGGAAGTTGGATTTTGTACCTTGGAATTTAGAAGCTGGAATTTGGAATTTGCCCATTGGAATTTGTCTCCTGGGATTTGATATTTAACCCCAATTTGCATGGCGATTATTTTTTTTTGAAAAAGAGTTTGTTTCTTAAGCAAAGCCCCTCTATATTTGCACTCCCAAAGCGCAAGAAACACAAGCGGAAGTAGCTCAGTTGGTAGAGCACGACCTTGCCAAGGTCGGGGTCGCGGGTTCGAGTCTCGTCTTCCGCTCGAAAAAATTCCAAACCGAAAGGCTTGGAATTTTTTATTTAAAAACCTTTTCCGGGTTTGTTTACCGCCGGAAAAGGATGGATTGCCCTGGTGGCGGAATCGGTAGACGCGCAGGACTTAAAATCCTGTTTGCTGTAAGGCGAGTACGGGTTCAATTCCCGTCTGGGGCACAAAAAATGAGAAAGGGAGTGGCGAGCGAAGAGCGATGCCCTCCCTTTCTCATTTTCTCTCCGCTCCCGCTCTGTTTCTTCGCTCTTTGAAAATGTCTTTATCAATGATGTTAATAATATTTTTTACATTGTTCCTGTTTAATAGTAGTGATTATGAGGACAGCAATATTTGCCATCTTATTAGTAGCCCATTTTTTAACAGGTTGTAATAATAGAAGCAAAGATAAAAGGTGGAATATTGATGAGAAAGATCAAAAGTGGTACGATAATACGAAAGCGGCAATACTTAGACAATCTGACGTTAAAACGGATAGTGTAATATCAATATTTAAAGGTGATAGTAGTCATAAGTATTGTTACTACTATTCCCAAGGGCATATATCACTAAAAAAAGGTTATAATAAAAACAAGTTACGACTAGAGGTGCATTATAGTACAGATGGTCTTTTTGAATTAAGGAGAGAAATATGTGATACTGGAAATTATGTTTTTGAAGGCATTACTTACATGGCGGATTTTTACGGGTTATCAACTTGGTGGTATTGCGATGGTCGTATTCAGCGCCAAGGAGTAAGATTTAAAAATGACGATGTAGGTAATTGGAAAGTTTGGGACGAAGAACACAAGTTGTATATCCACTACTCCTTCCCTTATAAGCCTTACGCAGTTGACTCTTTTCCTCTGATAAATGTTAGTGGACGATAGTATAGGCTAAGATAACAAACTATCCCCCTCTAGTCGAAGCGTCTCGCTTCGTCTGCAAGTAGAAGCGTCCCGCTTCCGAATTCAAAGCCCCATGTTGGGCGTAATCTTCCAGATTACGTCCCTCCCGGTCGCCAGTCCCCGTGTTGAACGTAGTCTTCTTGACTACGTCCCTCCCGGCCGCAAGTCTACCGACTGCCGAAGCAAACAGCAGGCATCATACCCCTCCTTGATAATCCGCAATTTCAATTAATGAACAGGGAAATGACTAAAAAAAGGTATTTTTAGCCTATACAAGTCTTTAAATGCTGCCTTCGATAAGAATCAATCTTGCTTATGGACATTTTTTGTTTATTCCGTTTCGGAGAAAAAAGGTATGTAGAAAATTTTCTAAAAAAAGGTGAAATTAGGTTTTCACCTATAAAAAAATTTCGCGATTCTCCTGATAAAGAGCGATCTGATGAATTAGAAGGGGCAACACATATAGTAAACGGCGGATTCTTTAAGATGGAAATTGAACATCCCATTTTAGGAAAACGCAGCTTTGACATTGCTACGGATACGGCATCACGTTTGGTGCATTATGATGGCAGGTTTATCGGGTCTTTTTCAACCTATGCCATAACCAGTAAAATTTTGGGTGGAAAAGACAGCCTTTTTATCGATGAGAGGGTGAAAGAATTTGGTGACTACGCGTTGGTAATTCCGAGCCACAATTTCGACGAATATTTTTCACGCCTTCGCTCTGCACTTGACGCTACGGGTCTGAAATATGGCTATGGCTACGTTTCTTATACAGACTTAGCAGCACCTGGAGACGTAAAGCCCGACATTTTTACTAAAGGACTAAATTTCGCACATCAATCAGAGCATAGAGTTGTGGTAGTCCTTGAAAAGGATGAACCTCTATTCATAAATATTGGCTCACTCGAAGACATAGCTTTAACTACGTCTACCGAATCTTGGCTTACGACAGAATTTAAGATAACAAAACGCAAAAATGGTAAATAGTGAAATCTTACCTCGGTGGAAGTGGTAAAGTGGATGCGACAATTTATAAATCAAGAAAACCGTCAGGCATCCCCATGTTGTCCGGAGTCTTCCAAAAAATATAAAAATGAATAGTTGGGCGTAGGCTCCGACCTACGTCCTTGCTGGTGCGCAGTCTCCCGACAGCCGAAGCAAACAACACAAAAAGATCATAGTCCTCACCTCCATCATTGCAAATCATAGTTCAGACAAACAGCCTATTTCACCGGTGGCCAGTAAGCCAACAGCTCCTCTTCTATGTGCTCCACATTCATTATAGTGAGTTTCTCGTTCACAGCCAGTATCACCAGGTACTTTCCATCCGGCGAGCACTTTACGGCGTCCACATCCCTTTTGGTATGAAATATGGGCATGTGCTTTGATCCGTCTGCCAGCCAGGCAAAAACATTGTTATCGTTTGATGCCGTGAACAGCACCCTGCCTGTATTGTTGTACGAAACATCGGTCACCCATCCTTTATGCCCTTTCAGTTTTGCGGTAATGGCATGTCGTTTCAGATTGAACAGGTATACCTTTCTTTTCAGGCTACCTATCGCTACCGACACCCCATCCGGCGCTACATCAAAATGTTCAAGATTAGGCACGTCAAAGTTTTCGGTTTCAATACCATCCTTCATATCAAACAAACGCAGGCCACGGTCCACCCCCGTGATGCCCGCTACTATGGTGTTGCCATCGCGCTCCAGGTACAACGACTGTACTTTACCGCCCTTCTTATACGGTATGTTGTACTGCAGGCTGCCCGTGCCTGCATCCCAAACCTTTATTGTTTTGTCCTTGCTGCCCGTAAGCAATAGCTTTCCATCGCTGCTGAAGTATATGGTCGTAACAGACTTTTTGTGGGCCTTTATCCGGTATAATTCTTTACGGGCTACATAGTCATACAGCACCACATTGCCGTCCTTATCACCACTGGCTATCGCTGTGGTGCCCGGTCTGAATTTAGTGCAAAATACATGAGCATTATGCGCCTGGTAATTAATCACCACATAACCCGAGTCGGAAGTAAACACACTTACATTGCCATTATGGTAGCCTACAGCCAGGTACTTGCTGTCGCTGCTAAAACCCACTTGCTGAACCTTGTAAAAATTTTCATTAAATGTGTTGGTCCATAAGATAGGATGGTTTTGAGCTATGACCAGGTTGCCATATAATAGCGCAATTGTAGTGACGATTTTTTTAAGTGTATACATTGTACAAATATATAGTCCTTTGAGAAGATGTGCTCATGTTGGGTGTAGACTTCTTGACGAAGTCCATATCGGGTTCTAGTTTCAAACTGCCAAAGCAAACTCCAAAAAAAGATCATAGTGCTCACCACAATCATTATAAATCATAGTTCACACAAACAGCTCTGCCCCGATGATCGGGGCAGAGCTGTGTATATCCATGTGCTATTTACGCGCGCTTTACCTTTATTTCCATAGTCTTTACTTCCTTGCCGCCTGTCAGACTAAACATCTCCATCACCTGCGTGTTATTGTCTATTATTTTTATGGTTTGGCGCACCTTCGTTTCCTTGCCGGTCATCGGGTCTGATTCTCTACCCATAAGTGTTATGGTCTTTGTTGCTGCATCATACGGCCCTTCAAGCTGCATTACGCCTGTACCCATATTATCTATCCACGAGCTGATGAATACTTTCTTCATATTGTCGTAGGCCATTATTGACTGCGCTTCAAATGGCATACCACCAAAAGACCCGCTGATGTTCGATTGCTGGTAGCGCCCACCCAGTATCATTTTGTTTTCCATGGTCGATGTGCTTTTCATAGGTGGCTGGCTGGGGTCCATCCACAGGGTCACCTCTTCGGTCCATTTGCCGTCCATAGCGCTCAGCATTTTGTGCATCTCACCCGGTGTCATATATTCTGTCCACTTTTTCATGGCATCTGCATCCTGGGCCATAGCGCGTCCGCCAGTACCCAATATGATCGCCATGGCCAATAAAAATAAAGCTGTCTTTTTCATTGTTCTCATTTTTACGAAAGTATAAAAAATATTCAAAAGATCATATTGCTATCGGCATTGGGTTATCTCATCTGTGTGTTGACGTTGGTGAGGACACCACACCGATGAAAATCATAGTATTCACCCACGTCATTACAAATCATAGTTCACACAAACAGTTTTCTATACATTTGTAAAATGCCGAACAATACACTCTGTAGTATTTTAATGCTCATGGTAGTCCTGTTACTACAGACCTCTTGCCGGCAGAAGGGTTCTGTACAGGACGGCAATAACAGCCTCACCGATAGTTTAAACGCAGTAATAAGCCGGTTGCAGAAGAAGGAAAACAAACTGGATAGTTTATTGATATTGCAATCGTTCGCTGGTAGTGGTACGACCAACTATGCACAGGAGATCTCGGGCAGGTTTATAATGAAAGGCGCTTCCTGTGCGGGCTTTGATTTTATTAATGATCACCAGGTTCTCTGGACCAATGAGAGTACCTGTTTCGACCCTGATTCGCTGAAGATCTGCTGGCTGGATGGCATTACGTTTATGACCGTAGCCACAAAAAGGTTTAACCAGGATTGCCCACCGGGAGTGGATGTCTATAAGGTTATTTCATTCAATGGGCATAAGCTGCGCTTAAGTGTGATCTGGACAGGCTGGGGCGATTCTGCTGATGATGTGATCGAATTGAATCGGGATACAAAATAAATGCAAACTAACTGCACAAGATTACTCTGTGAAAATTATCGTCACCTCCCTTATCCTCATCGTTTTACATAACAGAAAAATGCGATAATATGAGTAAATATCTTTTTATTTCCGGCCTGTGTATCTGTTGCTTTGTGGCTAATGGCCAGATAGATATTCGTTCCATACCGAAAAATAAGTGCCGCTATGATTGTAGCATATTACAGGCTGCATTTAAAGACACAAACGTATTCAATAGAAGAAACTGGGGTAGGGGCAATGGCCCGGTAATTCTGAATGACTTCAATCATTATTTCGAGACCTGTGCTATTGCTCCTTTATTCGGCAGGCAGGTAGTAGTGGTGAATAAGGAATTGAAACAGCGCAGTGATACCCTTGCAATATTGTCTGTAACTAAGAAAGAAGCAACATATACTATTGATTTTTTTCAACCCTATACCGGAAACGATTGCCAGGTTGACCTGGTAAGAACAGACAATGTATTTAAGGTGGCCAATGTGAGGTATGGTGCGTATTGATAGAGCGCGTAAAGATTTTTTATTAGCTTAGCAAACAAAATAAACATCCCATGAGGCCGAACCAAGTAATAACGACAGACCCCGGTGCGGGTGATACATTTGCTATAGCGGGCGGTGCGTACCGCATATTGCTTTCAGGCAAGCATACCAATGGTTCTTGTGCTATCATAGATATGATGGTTCCGCCGGGTGGTGGCCCTGGCCCTCACGCACACAAAGACATACAGGAGTCTTTTTATGTGCTGGAGGGCGAAGTTGTAGTACGTTCTGAAACACAAACGTACACCGCCCGAAAGGGGGCATTTATCAACATTCCATTTGGTGGTGCTGTGCACAATTTCAAAAACGAATCGGGAGAGGTGGCGCACCTTTTATGTATAGTTACCCCTGCAGGTATGGACGAGATGTTTCGCGAAATAGGCAAGCCATTAGCTCCGGGAGAAACCCCGCCGCCACCAACTCCTCCCACTTTGGAGGTATTAGCACAAATGAAAGTGTTAGGCGCAAAATACGGGCAAGAGTTTTTCCCGCCC
>Ga0316218_1003343_pt1 | contig 13432 bp, 14 predicted proteins | sample TBH18003metaG_FD_203634 | JGI IMG/M metagenome (GOLD analysis project Ga0316218, IMG submission 203634) | Freshwater microbial communities from Trout Bog Lake, Wisconsin, USA - TBH18003 | ecosystem: Environmental > Aquatic > Freshwater > Lake > Hypolimnion/Profundal zone | place: USA: Wisconsin...
ATTTGCAAAACCTACGACGAAGAAACAGCAAAAAGATTAATGACAAAACAATCTAACAGAAAATCAATAATGTCTATTGTTCTTTATTCCGTTTCAATACCAATTGCATTGTTTATCCACCCTTTTATATCAGGTTTTTTATTCGTGGCAGTATCGATCATGTGGTTGATCCCGGATAAGAATATTGAGAAAGCGTTGAGTGTAGATGGATGAATAAATAACAGAAAGCAGAAGTGAGCAATGCAATAAAGATGTTATGAAAAAATAAAGCTTGTAACACTATAATTTAAAAATCATCATTCAATATTTAAAATAAGATCAAATGCCAAGAATCGTAAAATCAGGTTTAATTCAAATGAGTTTACCCAAAACAGAAGGTGAAGGAACCATTGAAGAAATTAAAGAAGCAATGGTACAAAAGCATATTCCTTTAATTGAAGAAGCAGGAAAAAAAGGTGTACAGATTTTATGTTTTCAGGAAATTTTTAATACACCCTATTTCTGTCCGGGTCAGGATAATAAATGGTATGAATCCGCTGAAACTGTTCCCGGGCCTACGATTGAGCGCATGCAGGCTTATGCAAAAAAATACAATATGGTAATGATTGTTCCTGTATATGAAAAAGAACAAGCAGGTGTTTTATACAATACAGCAGCAGTGATTGATGCAGATGGAACTTATTTAGGCAAGTATAGAAAAAATCATATCCCGCATACTTCAGGCTTTTGGGAAAAATTTTTCTTTAAGCCCGGAAACCTTGGCTATCCTGTATTTCAAACAAAGTATGCGAAAGTTGGCGTGTACATTTGTTACGATCGGCATTTCCCTGATGGTGCAAGATGTTTAGGATTGAATGGTGCCGAAATAGTTTACAATCCTTCTGCAACTGTTGCAGGTTTATCTCAATATTTATGGAAATTAGAACAACCGGCTCATGCAGCAGCGAATGGATATTTTATGGGATGCATTAACAGAGTTGGCGAAGAAAAACCATGGAATCTCGGAAAGTTTTATGGCAGTTCTTATTTTGTTGATCCACGCGGACAAATATTCGCACAAGCATCAGAAGATAAAGATGAATTATTAATTGCCGAATTTGATTTGGATATGATTGAACAAGTAAGAAGTGTTTGGCAATTCTTTCGTGACAGAAGGCCGGAAACTTACGGAAAATTAACGGAGTTATAATTTATTTGAAATGTTGAATTTGAAATGATGAATTATTGTTTACCCAACATAACTAATGCTATTAAACTTTTGTTGCGTCGCTCACTTCTACTTTCTGTTCTTCATTCATTATATAAAATATAACATTCCACATTATGATCAAAAATAATCGTTTAACAAAAGAACAATACGAAGAAAACTTCAGCGATATTCATCCACCTTTTGAAACACATGATGCAGCATTGGTGGAAGCTAATCGCTGTTTGTTTTGTTATGATGCACCTTGTACCAAAAGTTGCCCTACAAGTATCAATGTTCCCAAATTCATTAAACAAATTTCAACCAATAATATTAAAGGTTCTGCTCACACAATTTTTCAATCAAACATTATGGGTGCAGGTTGCAGCAAGGTTTGTCCGGTAGAAAAACTGTGCGAAGGAAGTTGTGTATTTAATTTAATGAATGAACCCCCTATTCCTATTGCCAAGTTGCAACGTTATGCAACAGAAAAAGCCATAGAAAAAAAATGGAAACTGTTTGAAAGAAAAAAAACTGTCGGGAAAAAAGTGGCTATTGTTGGTGCAGGACCTGCAGGTTTAAGTTGTGCGCATGTTTTAAGCAGAGAAGGGATTGATGTTACCATTTATGAAAAAGAAGGTAAAGGCGGGGGTTTAATGACGTATGGTATTGCTGCTTATAAAGTAACCCCCAGGTTTTGTGAAGACGAAGTAAATTATATAACATCGATTGGCGGTATTGAAATAAAATATCATCAGGAATTAGGGAAACAAATTTCCTTATCCGATCTCCAAAAAAATTACGACGCAGTGTATCTGGCTATTGGCGTTGGTTTGGCAAGAAAATTAAACATCCCGAATGAAGATGCAGAAGGTGTTGTTGATGCCATTAAGTTTATTTATGAATTAAGAAACAATGATTTTTCCTCAGTTGCTGTGGGTGATAAAGTTGCATTGATTGGCTTAGGCATGACAGCCATTGATGCTGCCACGCAAGCCAAACGGTTGGGTGCTAATGAGGTAACCATTATTTACAGAAGAACAAAAAATGAAATGCCTTGCACAGCAGTTGAATTAGCTATTGCCAAATTAGATGGATGTAAAATAATTTGGTTAGCAGCCCCAAAAGAAATTAAAACAGCAAATAATAAAGTAACACAATTGGTTTGTTCTAAAATGAAATTAGGAGAACCCGATGCAAGTGGAAGGCGCTCTCCTATTGAAACAGAGGAGACATTTACATTGGATGTTGATATGGTTATAAAAGCAGCAGGACAAACTCCTTTTGAAGAATTGATATTGCAAAATGATTTACAAAATACAAATGGTAAAATAAATATTGATCAACAATCAACTAATATAAAGGGCGTATTTGCCGGTGGCGATTGTGTTAATGGCGGCAAAGAAGTGGTTGATGCAGTGCAGGCAGGGAAAGATGGAGCAAAAGCGATACTTGATTTTTTTGCCACGAATGACACTAATTAACACGAATGAAAATCGAACAATTCATGAGTGAGTTGATTTATAAAGAAGAAGCATTTGAGCTAATTGGAATTTGTATGGATATTCATAATGAACCGGGTCATGGCTTTTCAGAAATAGTTTATAAAGATGCTCCTGAACTTGAGTTAAGTTCAAAGCGAATTGCTTTTGAAAGAGAAAAACCGTATACTATTATTTATAAAGGAATTCCGTTGGATCATATATTCTATGCCGGCTTTGTAGTTTTTAATAAAATTATTCTTGAAATAAAGTGTGCGGGTATAATTGCAAATGAACACGTATCACAAACGATCAATTATTTAAAAGCATCCGAAAATAAACTTGGGATCATTATCAATTTTCCAAAAGAAAAACTTGAATATAAACGAATCGTTTATTAAATTTTATTCGTGAACATTTTTGTCATTAGTGGCAAGAAAAAAAATAATAGCATGGCTAATATCAATTCAAACTTTCTCGGCATAAAATCACCCAATCCATTTTGGTTGGCGAGTGCACCTCCTACCGATAAAAAAATAAATGTGATTCGTGCATTTGAAGCGGGTTGGGGTGGTGTTGTCTGGAAAACATTAGGTAGCCAGGTAAAAAATGTTTCTTCCCGTTATTCTGCTGTTGATTACGGTGGCAGCCGTGTAATGGGTTTTAATAATATTGAATTGATCAGTGATCGTCCGTTGCACATTAATTTAAAAGAGATTGAAGAATGTGTAAAATTATTTCCCGATCGTGCAATGATCGTTTCATTGATGGCAGATAATGATAAAAAAAGTTGGCATGAATTGATTAAGAAAGTAGAAGATACCGGCGCACATGGATTTGAATTAAATTTTGGTTGCCCGCATGGAATGACAGAACGTGGCATGGGCGCAGCAGTTGGTCAGGATCCTGAAATTGCCAGGATGGTGGTTGAATGGGTAATGGAAGCTGCAACTATTCCCGTAATTACCAAACTCACGCCCAACGTACATTCTGTAGTTCCTGCAGGAAAAGCTTGTGTAGAAGCCGGAACAAATGCATTATCATTAATTAATACCATTCAATCTGTAACGGGAATCGATTTAGATACATTTATTCCCAATCCTAATGTGGCAGGGAAAAGTGTATTCGGTGGTTATTGCGGCCCGGCAGTTAAACCGATTGCATTAAAAATGTTGACGACCATTGCTCAAAATAATATTACATCAAAAGTTCCCATTTCCGGAATCGGTGGTATCAGTACATGGAAAGATGCTGTTGAATTTATGTTACTCGGTGCAAGCAATGTGCAAGTTTGTACCGCTGCCATGAAACACGGATTCAGAATTGTAGAAGATATGTGTGAAGGATTGAACAACTGGATGGATGAAAAAGGGTTTAAAACATTGGATGATTTTGTAGGTAAGAGTGTAGATAAGATTACGCATTGGGAAGATTTAGATATTAATTATCACATCGTTGCTAAGATTAATCAGGATAAATGTATTCATTGCGGCTTATGTTATATTGCCTGTGAAGATACATCACATCAATCTATCAATCTCTCTTATGGAAAACCATACAATACCTATTCTATTAAAGAGGAAGCATGTGTTGGATGTAATTTATGCAAATTGGTTTGTCCTGTTGATAATTGCATCACTATGGAAGAGAATCGCAAAGGAGATGAATATTTAAATTGGAAAGAGTTTCAGAAAAGAGGATTACCATTGAATGATCACTAATTTTATGTGAATGCATTATTCTTTAGAAAGAACCTAATCATTTTGTATACCTGATTAAACTTTTTTGTTTTTATTTCATCTATTTAGAAACAAAAATGTAACCATGAAAAAAATATTCTTCTTATTAATTGGTGCAACACTCACCATTGGTGCAATGGCACAAGACTCAGCCAGAAAAGCAGGCATGAAAGATATGCGTAAAGATATCCGCGATGTTCGTGCTGACAAATCTGCAAGAGCAGCAGATATTGCGGCAGGCAACAAAGCTGCAGCAAAAGCTGAAACAAAAGACATTAAAGCAGATAAAAAAGATATCCAATCGGATAAAAAAACATTGCAAAGCGAAGGTGTTAAACATCCTATTCGCAGAGCGAAGAAACAAATTCACAATGCTAACGTTGCAAAGAAAAATGGATAATATTTGATTGCAGTTAATGTCCGTCAAATCATTGACGGACATTTTTATTTTACCGATTGTTATCTAACAAAGCTTTTATTATTAATATTGCTTATTGATTTACATTTTATCATTATTTGCATGAAACCCTTTATCACTTCATTACTCTTATTGAGTATTGTTTACAATGCCAATGCACAATTGTCTAAAGCAGATAAAAAAGACTCTTCTTCCAATTTCAAATTCTCTCTTTCATATTTATCTAATTCTGTGTATAATGGCCGGCAAGATTCTGTTGTAGTTCCCTACATCACTCCCATGATCGGCTATTTTGATAAATCAGGTTTTTTTGCAGATGCTTCTGTTTCTTATTTGGCAACCACTCCTGGCAGAATTGATTTAACAACCATTGAAACAGGATATAATTTTACTGCGGGTGATAATTTTAGTGCAGGCATTTACGGAAGCAAATATTTTTACAGTGCTAAAAGTACAGCCATACAATCACAGATAAGTGGTATTATTGGTTCTGCCGCAACTTATGATCTTTCATTTATTTCGTTGAATGCAGGTGTTGATCTCGCCTTCTCACAAAAAACAGATATCATTGTTAATTACGGAATTTCTCATCCCTTTTATATTGGGGATGATGACCATTTATGGACTATTGAACCCTCTGCTTTAGCAAATACAGGTACGCAAAATTTTTATGCAGCCGCCAAAGCAAAACGAAGAGGTGCAGTTACCAATGTTAAAGTAAGCAGCTCATCAGGATTTAAAGTATTAGATTATGAATTATCGCTTCCCATCTCATACGATGCACAATCATGGGGCTTATATTTCACGCCAACTTATGCAATACCATTAAATCCTTTATTGGTAACAAAACCCAATGGAAGTATTTTTTATCAGGAAACATTAAGTAATGTATTTTACGCTGAGTTGAGTGTGTATTTTAAATTCTAATGCTGTTATCACTCATTTAAAAAATTCCCGACTATCTTTCTTATTAATAGTTTAATGATTTCATTCAATGAATGAAAAATAAAAATTTTATCCTTCACATTTCTATAACAGTGTTTGGCATGTTTGGCATTGCGTTTGAATTTATACAGGTATAAAAACAAATGTTATGAAAAAGATTACACTTCTCGCACTGTTTATTACACTCATGAGTGTAATAAACAAAACTGAAGCCCAAGTCAGATTAGGCTTTAACGTAAATATTGGCGCACCGGTTTATGCAGCTCCTGTTGCATCTGCTTATTACGGCGATGACTACTATTACTATCCTGATATAGATATGTATTATTCTATTGCTGCACAACAATACATTTATTTTGATGGTGGCAGATGGTTATTCAGCAGTTATATTCCTGCTATCTATCGTGGATATAATTTTAATGCAATTCGCAGAGTAAACATCAATGAAGCAAGACCTTGGATGCACGCAGATGTTTACAGAGAAAGGTATAGCAACAATAATTACTACAATTATAATCATTACAATAATAATTATGGCAGAGATGTTTATGCCAAAGCGGATGTATACAAACCTGCACCAAGATATGAAGCTCGTGAAAGCCATGAGAACTTTGAAAGAAGAAATGATTTCAGAGGAGGTAATTACGGACATGAAAGAGGCAGAAGATAAAATAACATGTACACCTTGCAAAAAAGCTTCATCAATTGATGAAGCTTTTTTTATTTGATTAATGCTTTTAATTTTTCTGCAGTCCACTCAGGTGTAATATCCCTTTGCGGATTGGCCAACATTTCATACCCAACCATAAATTTTTTAACGGTTGCAGAACGTAATAAAGGCGGATAAAAATGCATGTGCCAATGCCATTCCTGATGTTTACCATCATTCACGGGTTGTTGATGCATGCCGGCAGAATAAGGAAACGATATTTGAAACAATGCATCGTAACAGGTAGTCAATTGTTTGATAGCATCTGCCAGAGCTAATTTTTCTTTTGAATTAAACTGAGTGATGTCTTGTACTTGTCTTTTTGAAATAATCATTGTTTCAAAGGGCCAAACAGCCCAATAAGGAACTACCACTGCAAAATCATCATTCTCATAAACAATGCGTTCATTCAATTTTAATTCTAATAAAAGGTAATCAGACAATAAACTTTTATTGTGCTGTATAAAATAATTCGCTTGTTGTTTGGTTTCTTTTTCTATTTCTCCGGGAATATCATCACTGCTCCAAATTTGTCCGTGCGGATGCGGATTACTGCAACCCATTATTTCACCTTTATTCTCAAATATCTGAATGTATTTGATCCATTTATTTTGGGAGAGTTGAATAAATTCACCTTGCCATAATGAAATCAATTCATTGATCTCATCAACAGAAAGATCAGGTAAACTTGCATTGTGTTTTGGGGAAAAACAAATAACTCTGCAAATACCTCTTTCACTTTTTGCAATTAATAAATTATTTTGATTGATATGCCCTTCCGGAGTATCAGCCAATAAGGCTGAATGATCATTGGTAAAAGCATACACAGTTTTATAATCAGGATTTACTGAGCCATCTACCCTTTTATTATTCGGGCATAAATAACAATCCGCTTCGTATTCATTTCGTATACTATTGTTTACTGTTTCCACTTTCCCCAGCCAAGGACGCTTACTTCTATGCGGAGAAACCAGTACCCATTCTCCGGTTAAAATATTCAATCGTTTATGCGGATGTTCTTTACTATCAAATGCAACAGACATATTCATTAATTTTTAATTGAGGAAGCCCCATCTTTTAATTGCGTGATATAAGCTTTCATTTCATGTGCAAATTTTTGCTGATACTGTTTACTGATACGTTCAATTATAGTATTCACACTTTGCTCATTTACCAATGCAATCACACAACCACCAAAGCCACCTCCCATCATTCTTGCACCAATCACATCTTCTTCTTTTTTGCAAGCATCAGCGATAAAGTCTAATTCTGTACAACTTACTTCATACAATTTGCTTAAGCCATCATGTGTAGCGTATAATTTTTGCCCGAATGCTTTTATATTATTTTGTTTCAACAATACACAAGCATCATTCAATCTTTCAATTTCTTCCACAATATATTTACAGCGAGCAAACACTTTAGACTGATGATCTAAAAGTTCATTCACCATAAAAATATCCGCATCACGAAAAGAATATACTTGCGGATATTTTTTTTGAATAAGGCGAACACCTTCCTCACATTCATTTCTGCGGGTGTTGTATTCAGACGATGCCAACGAATGCTTCACCTGCGTATCCATCAATACAATTTTATAACCCGCTAACTGAAGCGGTACATATTCATACTCCAAACTCCGGCAATCTAATTTAATAACATGATTTTCTTTGCCCATCATACTTGCAAACTGATCCATGATACCACACATTACTCCTGCATATTCATGTTCTGCTTTTTGCGCCATTTTAACCATCGCAATTTTATTAATCTTCAAATCAAACAACTCATTCAATGCATAAATAGCAGCACATTCTACCGCTGCGGAAGAAGATAAACCGGCACCAATGGGAATATCGCCATCAAAAATTAAATTAAATCCCTGCAGCTTATATTGATGGCTTTGCAATTGCGCAACAACACCCAAAACATAATTACCCCAACTATCTTCAATGGGTTTAATCTCTGATAAACGAACTTCTATTTTTTCATTAAATGCCATCGAATATAAAACAATGAGATCATCATTTCTTTTGGAAATGGCAGTATAAATGGCTTTATCAATAGCAGCCGGTAAAACAAATCCATTATTATAATCCAAGTGTTCGCCGATTAAATTAATTCTTCCCGGAGAATAGAACAACAAGGGATTGATTTCAAAAAGAGCTGCAAACTTTTGCTGAAGCGATAAAATGATTGGTTTTGAATAATTCATCATACTAGATGCAAATTAAAACAATTTTAAACCGCATCTTAAGAATAGATAAAATCAGCAGATTAAATAATTACTTCTCATTTCTTTCTTTTTTCTTAAAATACCCCTTCAATAAAAAATTATGCCTTACCGCTTCTAGATCTTCATCTAATTTATGACTCGCTGAATCCAGGTTTTTGATCATGCTCTTTAATTGTAAAGCTGTTTGTTCGTCGTGCAAAAAAACACCTGTAATTTTATTTTTATCATTCAATGCATCGCTTGCATTTTTAATATTATCAGAAAAAGAAGCAATGCTGTTCATCGTTACTTTTAACTGACCGATACTTCCCCGAAGATTATTAAACACGATGGTATCGGTAACAAGATCATGCATTAATGTTCCCTGTTTATTTAATTGATTGGTGAAATCATCAATATTATCCATTACGTTTTCAGTCTTTCCGGAAACTTTTTTAAAATCAGCCACTGCATATTTCAAATCTCTTGCAGTTAATTTTAAATTTTCAGGAAGTAATGAATCATTCAATAGATTAGCGATGGTTCCTTTACCGGTTAATATTTTATTGCTCACTTCTTTTAAATTATTGGTAATTACCAATAAATTTTTATTGGTAGCATCCAATGTGGCCAACATATCTTTTGTATCGGTAGATTTTTCAGTTGTAAGATGATCGGTCTCTGTAACCAACGGAGAATCCTTTGTTCCACCATAAATTATAACTATTCTGTTACCCATTAATCCATCAGAACTTAATCTTACTTTAGAATTTTGATGTATCAATTCATTTACTCTCTTTTCAATATTCATCGTAATGATTACAGCCCCATCATTTGCAAAATCGATATTTTTCACAATCCCGATCTTCACTCCTGATAGCCAAATATTATCTCCGATCTTTAATCCGCCAATATCTTCAAACAAAGCTTTTACTTCAAACTTTTTTACAAATGTACTGTGTTGATTACCTAAAGTAAAAACTACCACAACAAGTATGATCAGTCCCATAGAAATGAATATTCCCACGATTACCGGATATTTATTTTTAAAGATGTTCATTTGTCAATTATAAAATTGTAATCGAAAAAATTTTTTGCTTCTACATTTTTATCAGTAAATACTTCCTCGAATTTTCCCTGATAACCAAACTTGCCATCAACAATTAATGCAACACGGTCTCCAGTTGATTTTGCACATGTAAGATCATGTGTGATGATGACAGAACTTGTTTTATATTTTTTTTGGACTTCATCAATCAAATTATTTATTTCAACACAGGTTACAGGATCAAGTCCGGCTGTGGGTTCATCATATAAAATAACTTCAGGCATTAAAATCAATGTTCTGGCAAGACCGATTCTTTTTCTTTGTCCGCCTGATAATTGTGCCGGCATTTGATTGATTGTTTGCAACAAGCCTACATTATCCAATACTTCTTCTACAGCCTCATTAATTTGCTTCCTTGTTAAATTTCTTTTATTACGTACCAATGGAAATTCAAGATTTTCTCTTACTGTCATACTATCATACAATGCATTTCCCTGAAATAAAAAACCGATCTTTAATCTCAACTCCTGTAATTCTTTTACACCTAATTCATCTACTTCTTCATTAAAAACTTTGATGGTTCCTTTATCAGGATTCAATAACCCAACAATTAATTTTATTAAAACAGATTTACCACTTCCTGAACGACCAAGCACCACTACATTCTCTCCTTTAAACAGATCAAGATCAATACCGGTAAGTACTTTCAAAGAACCAAAAGATTTTTCCAATCCTCTAACACTGATGATCGGATTTGTTCTTTCAATATTTAATGATTCTTTTCGCATATAATAATTGTCAAAGTGGCCGCATAGAATTTACTATTTGAACAATGATCACTTCCTCCACAAATACCATAAACATTGAAATAACCACAGCAGCATTAGCCGCTTTGCCTACTCCATGGGTTCCTTTCTCTGCATGATATCCTTGATAACAACCTGCAATACCAATGGTAAATCCATAAACAATAGCTTTGATTAAAGAAGAAAAAATATCCAGAAAGGAAATATTACCAAAACCATGTTCAAAGAATGCAATAAAGCTGGTGTTTTCATTGCTCAGTACATTTAAATATGCACCCAGTAATCCAACGAAACCCATATACAACGCCAATATTGGAATCATCGTTGTTGTTGCAATGACTCTCGTCACTACTAAAAATTTAAAGGGATTGGTTGCAGAAACTTCCATTGCATCAATCTGCTCTGTTACTTTCATTGAACCTAACTCTGCGCCCATATTAGAACCAACTTTACCAGCTGCAATCAATGCAGTAATTAATGGTGCCAATGCACGAATAATGGCAATTGATATTAGCCCGGGCAACCAGGAGGTTGCGCCAAATTCAGCCAAGGATGGCCGTGATTGTTTTGTAAAAACGATACCCGTAATAAATCCTGTTAAGGAAACCAATGCTAAAGACCGATAACCAACATCATAACATTGTTTAATGATTTCTTTAAACTCATATGGCGGTAAAAATACTTCCTTGAAAAATCGGATAATGAATTTATAAACACTATAAATGTTATAAAAGAAAAGATAAATCGGCTTATCATTTACATATTTAAAATCGTCCCCTTCCATAGCCGTGTAATGTTTATTAAAAGTATTTCAGTCAGTTGCTAAAAAATATGATGACTGTCATATATGATACTGATTCGAAACAATAAGATTGACTCAATTAATAAGTATTTTATTTAGTAATGGAGTAATAGCTATTTATTGCTTGAGGAAAATCATCTTAATAAATGACAAAGCTCCTTTGAATCGCCTTTACAGAAAATTATATTTGTATAGCAAACTAAAAATAATTTAATCATAAAAAAAGGAGGTGGTTATGGCTACACAAACTTTAGCTAAAGTGGCAGAAAGAATGCCTACGCTCTTTGATGATTTCTTTAAACCCTGGAATGAATGGGTAGATGGTGGATTATGGGGAAGAACAATGAATGTGCCTTCTGTGAATATTACAGAAGAGAAAGACCATTATATGGTATCACTTGCAGCTCCCGGATTAAAAAAAGATGATTTTAAAATTGATATTGATGGAAACATGCTAACCATCAGCAGTGAAAAGGAAGAGAACAAAGAAGAAAAGGAAAAGAAGTTTACCAGAAAAGAGTATAGTTACAGTTCTTTCAGTCGCAGTTTCTCATTACCGGATGAAGTGAACAAAGAAAAAATTGAAGCGAAGTATGAAGAAGGTATTTTAAAAATCGCTTTGCCTCGAAATGATGTATCAAAGAAAATGACAGCGAAACAAATAGCTGTAAATTAAGCCTTCGTAGGAAGACTTTGTAATGGCCCCGTCGTATAAAAAATTTGGCGGGGTTTTTTATCAGATCAGCAAAAAATTAAGCAATTCTTCTTTCACGAATACGGTTATACAAATCCTCCGCATCTTGTTTTGTGCATAATGCAGTACCGGCATTGATTGTGGCAGCAGTTCCACAGGCTACCCCAAATTGCAAAGATTCTTGTAAACTATTTCCATTAGATAAGCTATATACCAATCCCGCAACCAAACTATCTCCGGCGCCAACAGTACTTTTCAATTGTATTTTTGGGGCAACTGCATGATACATTTCATCAGCCGTAACTAATAGAGCACCGTCTTCTCCCAATGAAACAACTATGATTCTACATTGACTTTTTTGTATAAACTCCTTTGCATATTTCTCTGCATTGTTTGCAGTAACACTATTTACACCGCACAGAATAGCCAATTCATTTAAATTAGGTTTCAGCAAATACATATTTTCTTTTGCTGATTGAATCAATGCATTTTCAGATGTATCAACAATAAGTTTCGCCCCATTTGTGTAAGCGATGGTTGCTATTTTTTTAAAAATATTTAAGGGAAACGATGAAGGCAAACTTCCGCTAATAACAATATATTCAGCTTCTTTAATTTTCTCGATCTCATATAAACATTGCTGCCATTCAGTTTCACTTAATTCCGGGTCAGGCATTACAAAACGGTATTGTTTATTCTCTGATTGATCAAGTGCTGTAATATTTTCCCTTGTTTCATTTTTAGCATTAATAATAACGGAAGGAATATTTTCTTGCTCCATTAAATGATTAAACTGTTTTCCGTTACAGCCTCCGGAAGGATATATCGCTGTAGCATTACTATTTAATTTTTTCAGAACTCTCGCAACATTAATGCCACCACCACCGGGTTCAAATACAATATCAGTACATCTCATTTTTTTTTCCGGAACTAAATTTTGTACTGACATAGTTTTATCAATACATGGACTGAATGTAACCGTTACAATCTTTGCCATATGTTTTTTTCGTTAAAAGAAAATACTCAGTTAAGCTAAAGCAGCTATTATACAAAATTCAATTCAGCTTTATTAATATTTTCAATTCCTTTCAACAATGCATCCGGATTAAAGGAAATACTATCAATTCCTTGTTCAACTAAAAAATTGGCAAACTCCGGAAAATCACTCGGTGCTTGTCCACATAAACCAATCTTCACTCCTGCCTTTTTAGCTTTATGAATCATCGTAGCGATCATTTCTTTGGCAGCTTCATTTTGTTCACTAAACAAATCACTGATGATAGCCGAATCTCTGTCAATACCCAAAGTCAATTGAGTTAAATCATTTGAGCCAATGGAAAATCCATCAAAAACAGTTGCAAATTTTTCTGCAAGAATCACATTGCTTGG
>Ga0316218_1003347_pt1 | contig 13424 bp, 13 predicted proteins | sample TBH18003metaG_FD_203634 | JGI IMG/M metagenome (GOLD analysis project Ga0316218, IMG submission 203634) | Freshwater microbial communities from Trout Bog Lake, Wisconsin, USA - TBH18003 | ecosystem: Environmental > Aquatic > Freshwater > Lake > Hypolimnion/Profundal zone | place: USA: Wisconsin...
CGATGTTCTTCCTCAGCATCTGCCCGCCGTACATGTTGCCGAGGTAGTGCACGTAGATGTGCGCCCATGTGCGGGGCACATCCAGCGACGCTATGTGGTTGACGTAGGCCTGCGTGGCAGGCAGCATGGTGCCTGCGCCCCTGCCCAGTGTCCTGAGGTCGTTGGCGTAGGCCGCGTTCCTCTGCACGTCATTGGGTAGGAATGGTATCTTGGCCTCCATCGCGAGGTATATCTGCGCCATGTTGAACAGGTACTGGTGGTACAGCTCCTCGCCCATGATGCCCGCTATCATGGCCTGCGCCAACGCCGTCTGCTCGGCCCTGTGGTGGCTGTCAGCCACGGCTTCTCTCAGTGTGATCTTGTCGCTCATGATTAGATTATTGCGCCGTTGCCGCCGTTCAGCAAGTTAAATCAACCCTGCCAGGCGTTGCAGCAGCCCTTGGCCTTGACGTTTGGATCCAGGTCGAACGCGTCGGGCATCCTCTGTGACAGCATGGCGAACAGCTCGCACTCGCCGTTGACGTACCAGCTGCAGTTCTCGCAGCGAACCTGTCCCTCGACGTAGCCAGCTGCCTTGGGCGTGACCGAACCGCGTATCTCCTGATCGTCGCTTGGCTCGCCCTTCACGTAGAGCCCGCAGCTGGCATCGGCGATGACCCTGTCATCCCTGCCGAATATGCCGCACCTCTCCTTGCCAGGCATGAACATGAAGCAGGTCTTGCACTGCGCGAAGTCCCTGCCACTGCCCTTGGGTTCGAGGTATATGAACGCCGACCTATCTATCTTCCTGCCACCGCCCTGGGCGGCCTCCATCAGCGATGCCAGATCCGTAAGCCTCATGCCCTAACCAACCTCAGGTTTATGGATTCCAGTATGTCCAGCATCCTGCGCACCCTGGCCGCCTCCGCTAGCTTGGCCTTCTCCGACAGCTGCTCCCATGGCAGCAGCCTTGGGTCCCTGTGCTGCCTGGAGTCCATCCTCGGACCGTATCCCCATCCCTCGGCCACGCGCTCCTTGACCCAGTCTCCGTGCAGCCTCTTGGCCACCTGCTGGGCTATCTCGCCCATGATGTCCTCACGCAGCGCGGCCTTGCGCAGCTCGCCCTGCTGTGCCTGGCTGAAATCTATGTCGAAGTCCCCGTCCGGGCATGCCCTGTCCCAGGCCACCGCTATCAGCCCAGCCTCGTCGTCGGTGAGGTCCCTGGTCAGCGGCACCACGTATCCGCCCCTGTCATCGCTGATGCGCCTCACGTAGAAGTCGCTCTGCTTGCGCCTGCCGTTGGACACGATGCTGGCGCTGCCCACCACGCCGTTGGGGGCGTGCTTGGTGACCGTGTCCAGCCATCTGCGGCGCATGGTCTGGTCCAGCGTCTCGGGGGTGATGAGTGTTATGTGTGGATGTGAGCTCATGATGATATTTATGGTCGAACTGGTTCGTTAGATAGGTTAAACCAATCCCAACGATTTGAGATCCAAATCCATCTTCTTTGCAGCTAACACCCATGCAGCAAACGTGGCTCGCATGTTTAATATGAATCGATCATCTTGATCCGGAACACCGGATAGCAACGTCATAGCATCTTCCATCTTATCCATAAATTCAGGAAATACTATTCCCATAATTTAGGATCTGCTATACCGTTATTGATATTCGTGTACACGTTGTTCAATCTGAGATTATATCCTCCGACCGACAATGCATCTCTACCTGTTAATTTTAACCAAGCATCGTTGGCAGAAGTTATCTCATATATCCTCATTCTGCGACTTTCTTGAGCACAGCTGAATCTTTGGTATATGATCTTATGACTTCATCTAACTTCTCGAGATCCCTGATGCATTCCTCGTCGAACTCTATCAATCTCCTGGCGAATTCTTCCGTCACCCTGACCCATCCATCGCCTAGTGGTTTCATGGGAGATATAACCACCTTTATCTTGCTGCGACCGGTGTCCATCATGGTCTCCATGCTTTTAACATAAATGATATTTATCGCAAGTATGGTGACTGGTCTCCGAGACTCTAACGAAGACCAACACATATCCGCATAAATATCCAGCAACGGAGAATGCAACATGTGTGTGATTAGCGCCAAATATTTCAAGGATCACGGATGGGTTGGCGTCAAGAACCGCGATCGCAACTACGTGCCGGAGATCAGCTTCAAGCAGACCGCCGCCGACGGCGTGGAGATCATGATGTTCTGGGACGACATCACCCAGTATTGCGAGGGGTTCAACAGTGGCGGGGTGTGCATCATATCAGCCAGCCTCATGGTGGATGACGATGAGAAGGAGATCACCATACGCAGCAAGACGCCCAGCAAGGACGGCAGCAAGATAAAGAAGGCGCTGCGCTACCCCAACGTCAAGGCCGCGGCCATGAGCCTGATCAAGCAGAAGACGCCGGGCAACACGCTGATATTCGACAAGGACACCTGCTACCTGCTGGAGGGCTGCTGGAAGCCAGGCGGCTACGAGACCAGAGACTACGCATACAAGATCCGCGAGATACCACACGGCGAGAGCGTGGTCCGCACCAACCATGGCATATGGCTGCATTGGTCAGGTTACCAGAGGGATACCGACAACGAGAACCAGACCATGAGCAGGATCAGCAGCGAGTGCCGCAAGGCCATCGCGGAGAGGGTGGTCGAGAAGGCAACCACACCCGATGAGATGATAGACGGGCTGGCAGGCACATACATAGACAACCCACAGCTGAACTGCCTGCGCACCGCCGACAAGAGGAAGATGATGAGGACCACCAGCCAGATCATGATGATCCCCGGCGAGGACACCATGTTCGTCCGCCCGGTGCAGAGCCACATGACCTTCAACTTCTGGGAGATGAACAAGCCAGAGCACAAGCTTTGGTTGGAGATACTGGGCAACCGCGTGCTGTACAAGCACAAGCGAGAGGGCGGCGAGCCTCCGTTCCCCAAGATGAACCACAGCAGCGAGTGAACCGGTGATAAACTATCTGGCCTATGGGCACAACACCAACACCAAAGAGATGACGCGTCGCATACCCGAGGCCGTGCTGCGAGGCACGGTGGAGCTCCATGGGTGGAGGTTCACCATGGAGCACTACAGCAACATCGTGAGGGACCCCGGCAGCAGCCTCAAGGGTGTGCTATGGAGCATGCCGGAGAGCAAGCTGGGCAAGCTGGATTGGGATGAGGGTTATGGCAAGAACTACGGGCACAGGACGGTGACGGTCATGCTGGATGGCAAGCCCATCAGGGCCATGGCATACGTGATGCTGCCGAGATATTTCAACGACAACCCGCCCAGCAAGAAATACATCAATTGGATCGCTGACGGGTACAGAGCCAACGGCATACCCCTGAGGCAGCTGATACATGCCCTCGAGCATCGCATCGATCACATCAGGGATGCGCACGGGATGCGGAAAAGGGAGCCCTGAACAGGACTCCCCGTGATTGGACCAACTCGGTCGGTTGGATCAGCGCTTGGCCTTAGACCGTGCACGAGACTGTTTCAGCCCATATGCGACGCCGTGCGCACCGGTGTCACGATAGACGATCTGGTTGCTATCGATCTTGTAACCGTCGTCGCGGAGCTCCGAGATGCGTGCGCGGAGGTTCTGGATCTTGAAGCGGCTCCGAGCCTGCTTGCTGGTGAGCGTGTTGCCCTTGGCAAGGTAGTTGATGACCTTCTCGGCCTGCGTAGCGTAAGTGGTAGCCATGTTTGATTCTCCTATACGATGGCGTTTCTACTCTTCTAGTCCTGCAACCGTACCGTCGGTCGGTTTGCATCCAATAGCGTATAGGCGCAAGTATAGATCTGTCAACCGCTTTTTTCTGCCAATGAATGCAACGGGTTATCCGCCCATCAGTCGTAATCCCCAACGTGATCTCGCATCTCTCCGCGGTCCCAGTCCTGGATCTCCGACGGCAGCAGGCGGGAGGCGCTCCAATGGCTGGATTCGGGTATGATGGCTGGTGCGTACCCGTCCCTGTATGCAGCCGCCCAATCGTCCACCCGCAGCAGGGCCAGCTCCCCCGCACCCTCTCGCACGGAGATGCCGTGCCTCAGGGCCCATTCCAGGTAGCCCTCTGTCATCACGACGCAGATGGCCGAATCCTGATCAGCGTCACCGACCAGCATGGTTCCCTTGAGGTTTATGGCCATCCCTGGATCTCCACCTGGTTGGATCCAGACAGCGACAGATCCAGGGCCTGCACCACGCATTGCTCGGTGTATATTGGGTTCCTGGTGACAGCGGCACCGCGATCAGCCATCAGCCGGGAGAAGTGCTCCCATAGCCGGGGGTTGACCTCCCAGCAGGGCCGATCACGAGGCGTGTCGACGGTGTACCATGAGTTATCCATAGAGATCTCCGTTGAAATCAAGCATATCACATGATACCTCGGGTGCGCATGGGTGTCAATGGTTGACAGCCGCCGCGGCCTGCGTTATTAAGAGAGCGCAAGGCCTGTCCCGCAGGGTGCGGTAGCGAACTCTAAATTCGTGATGTTGATGGGTTCGATCCCCATACAGGCCTCCAAACACTTCGCAAGGCCATCATCGATATACCAAGATAAATATCCCACACGTTTGGGATACATTTGACCATGGCCGATGACCAAGATTTACAAGACGAGCGAGCGCTGCGCTTCCTGCACATGATCAGCCAGGGTGACATAGATAGGGCCATCATGCGCCTGAGCGATCAGGGCTATAAGTACGGCGACGACCCCAACATCGATAGGGTGTTTGATGAGAAGATCGCCGTGGTCCAGAGATGGATGGAGCGCAGCCTGGAGATCGGCATAGAGGATGGCATCGTCGCATGGGTCGGGATCAAATCCATCGACCTGCCCTGGGACAGCGTGGACTCCTGGTGGGAGGACAACAAGAACCTCATCGTGCGAAGGCTGTTGCGCTACGTCAAGAAGGGTTGGTGGATGATGGCATTTGATGACGTCTCCGCGTTGCGCCAGAAGGCCAAGCTGGACTGGCCCCAGTTGGATATCATAGAGGACAACGCCAAGCGCCTGCTGCAGGACAACGCCGATGCTGATCAGATCGACGAGGACGATGAGGACGACGACGAGGGTCCCATCGTGCGCCGACTGTCGCAGGATGAGATCACCGTGGATCGCATGTTCCGCAGGATGCGCGATGGCAGCTTCTTGGCCCTGAGGGACTGCGTGGACGAGCTCGAGGACCTGCACCACGGCGAGGACAAGGATGTCAGGGAGGCGCTGGAACCGCATGCCTACGATATCGCCAAATGGCTGAAAGCCAAGCTGGGCACCGGCCAGTACAGGTCAAGCGTGGTCTCGCAGTTCTTCCGCCTGCTGGAGATAGGCGCACGCTGGCCAGAGCTCAAAGATCTGGCCAACGCCAGCAAGCGAGAGCTGATGGCCAACATGGTCAACAGGCTCAAGGGCATCACCAAGAACGCCTGGTACGATCTGGAGGATCTGGAATGGCACATACGCCATCTGGAGGACCTGGGGGTGGAATGGCCCGATCTCGCTGCCCTGGGCGGCATGGTGGCCGCTGGACTCAATGCCTACCCGGACTCCGTCAGCGAATCAGCAGGTCCTGGATACTTCATACACAGCGGGGATATCATCGATGGCATGCGAGAGGCCCTGCGGCGCAACACCAACGGTGCCTGGGGCAACAACTACGAGCTCATGCGACCTTGGAGCCCAGAGCACAGGAGGCAGCGCCTGGAGGAGATCAGGGACGACATCGTGGCCTGGATTGGACGACAGCTGGGGCTCGACGACCGCGATGTTCAGTACGGCAGGCGGGCCGTGTCAGACCTTGACGGGCTGGAGGTGGAATGGCCGGAGCTGTGGAGCATGGTGGATGCCAACAAGGCATCATGGATTCGGCGGTGGTTGACATCCATGCGTGATGCTGGCACCAACGAGGAGAGGCTGGAGAGCCTGGCAGACAACATAGGTCTCTGGGCCCGCATGCTTGAGAGGCACGGCGTGGTGTGGCCCCAGACGGGGGTTATGTTGGACAACATCAGGCGCCGAACCAGCGGCAGGATCGGCGGCAGGATCAGCGAGGATGCTGAACAGGAGGACGAGAAGAAGGAGGAATATGAGGAGGCCAAGCGTTACTTCATATCGACCATAATGGGTGTCATCAGGAAGGGGGATTGGCTCAAGGCCGACAGGCTGATCAGGAATATGAGGGACCTATCCATCAGCTTCCCGGAGCTGGATGCGCTGGAGAGGACCGCGCACATGATGAGAGATGCCGAGAGGAGAAAGGTAAAAGAGGGGGACATCGCCGGGCGCGACAGCTATGAATACCTGCATGCGTTAGAAAGCCTATACGGATTCGTGAACGATTTCAACGATGCGATCAACGAGACCGATGGCAGGCCAGGGAGGATAACGGACATCCTAGCCGAGATGTATGACATCGTGGATCGCTGGGATGGCGACATGAAACAGATAAAGATGGATGTGCAGGGCAACAAGGGCAAGATACTGAGATCCCTGCTGCACTCCCTGGCCACCTACAGATGGACCAACGATGTCACCGATGCCATCGCGCTGCTGCGGGATTATTTCGACGTTGATTGGCCACAGCTGGACACCATCGAGCAAGGGATCCTCGACCGCGACAAGCGCGGCAAGGTTGGGATCAACGAGATGAGCAACCTATGGGACAAGGGGCAGAATGCCGCGATAGAAGGGGCCAGGACCGCCCTGTCAACGGGCGCCTACTATGACATACTCAACTCCCTTGAGGAACTGAGGAAGAGGTTCAAGGGATACGAATATGACACCGTGGCCAGGAACTTGGCACCGGCGATCACCTCGAGGATCGTATCCACCGTTCGCAACGGGATGTTCGCCGACGCTGCCGCATTGGTGAGGCTGGCCATGACCAATATGATACCAATACCTGCCCTAAGGGAACGGCTGGCCGACGACATGGATAGAATCGCCGATGAGATGCTGGATAGGCTGGTGCGCCTCGACGTGCATGCATGCCAGGCGATAGAGGATCTGCTGCATCAGGCGGGGGTTAAAAACTCCGCAGATGGCGCTTTGGCGAGGAGGCTATCAGCCTCCGATGCCAAACCCAGGCTGATGAAAGCCATGCTAGGCGGCCTGCGAAGCGGCATCGCCGGGCAGAGCATGGTGAGGAAGGTCGTGCGCATGATCCGCGACATCGGGGTGGATTGGCCGGAGATGCCCGCGCTCGAGAACATGGCCCGCAGCCTGAGGAATTGATCTCGCCATCGTGCGAGAGAGTCAGTCTATCTATGGCGATGATGCCGCGGGTTTGACTAAACACCAACACATAAATAAACTGATATTCTAATCATGTCAAGGGAGTCCGGTATGAAGGTCAACGAGTTCTCGGTGCGTGGCACCAAAGGCAGGCGGGGATCACCCAGCGTCCGCAAGGCATCAGCACCCATCGCGGCGCCAGATGCCGCGGCCAGCGTGCTAGCGGATGCCGATCGACATCCCGAGATGGTGGCCCGCAGGCCGCTGGTGGTGGACGAGGAGCAGCATAACATATACGGTGCGACCTCAGAGCCTGGCCATGAGATGCACAGGATACGCAAGACCAACCCCACGCTGTGGCAGAAGATAAAGAACTGGGATTGATGACAGGCAGATGAAGATACTTGACATAAACAAAGACACCAAGCCACCAAGATCCAAGAGGCTGATACCGGAGGCCACACCGGCTGCCCCGGCCAAACCCGCCAAGAAGGCGGCATCGGCCATCGACCCCGCCCCTGAGACGGGCGACGATGGGATGGTGAAGCTGCGATCGGTCCCACTGACCAACAGGTTGAACAACCTGGAGCATGTGTTGGACAACATGATGGTAGCGCACGGCACGGGCACCATGCTGGGTGGTGCCACTGGCATAGGCAAGACCACCTTCGTCAAGCAGCTGGCCAGGCTGCTGGGAATGGAGCTGATAGTCATAGAGGCCCCGCACATCACCGAGGAGGAGGTCATCAACATACCGTTCATCACCTTCCTACCCATGCAGGAACATGGCAAGCAGATGATAGACTCCGTCAGCGCCAAGAAGTTCAACGTGCAGCTGGCCAAGAGCCATCTGGCATCCGAGCTGGCCAAGGCCAAGCCCATATCCGATCAGCAGTACATGGCCAACATGGCCAAGATGGATGCCAACACCCGCGCGATGTTCCAGGCACTGGGAGGCGGCGACGGCAAGATACCGCCGGAGATAGAGCAGATACGCAGGAAATACAAGGTCATACTGTTCATCGACGAGTACATGCGGCAGACCGGGCAGAACGTGCGCAACATCCTGCGCGGCATACTCAACGGCAGGATAGGCAACGATCGCATGCCAGCTGGTGTGTATGTGACCTACGCCAGCAACCTATCAGACGTGGGGCAGACCGTCGAGCCGGTGCCCATGAACCAGGATTTCAAGCTGGTGGATTTCAAGCCACCCAGCAAGGATGAGTTCTTCCACTACCTGATCAGCAGGTTCGAGAAGGATCAGGACGTCAAGCTCAAGCCAGAGGTCATAAACGCCTTCCACAAGGCGCTGGACGACAGCCACATCAGCTACGACGATCTGGATAACGAGATACGCACCAGCCCAAGGCGCTGGGAGCAGATCATACTGTACGTCAACGCCAGCGTGCCCGTGGAGGACGAGAAATCGGCGGCGGCGCTGATGGCCAACGTCAAGGCCAACTTCAGCAGCGAGACCAACGTCAGCAACCTACACAAGTTCGTCGACGACATCGTGCGCCGGATAATACGGGACACAGGCGGCGGCAGCCTCGCCAACACCAGGCCGCTAGAGAGCGGCGACTGGAGGGGCATGCTGCAGCATCAGATAGCCACCAAGATCAAGCTGGGCGACTCGCGCAGCTACATACCCGTGGTCATGGGTGCACCTGGCATAGGCAAGACAGCGGCCATGTCGCAGATAGCGCACAACCTCAACCTGCGCCTGATCAGCATAGATTGCAGCACCCTGTCATCCGATGACATAACGGGCATACCTATCCCGGGCGAGGGCGGCAAGGAGCTGAGCACGGATTTCGCTGAACCGGCGCTGTACCAACGCATCATGCAGGACATGAGGGATGCCGACGAGGAGTTCATGGCCGATCCCAAGGTCAGCGAGGAGCAGAAGGCACGGTACGGCAAGCAGAGGTTCAAATACCTCATATTCTTCGACGAGCTGAACAGGGTCAACAACAGCAAGATATTCAACAGCCTCAGGCGCGTGATATTGGAGAAGAGCTTCAACGACAAGGTCAAGCTGCCAAACAACTCCATCGTGACGGCGGCCATGAACCCCGGAGACAGGGGCACGAGCGAGCTGACGGGGCATCTCAAGGATGCCATCGATCTCATCGACGCGCAGCCCAGCTGGAAGGCGTTCACCTCATGGCTGGACTCTGAGATCAAATCAGGCAGCACCCTCGAGCCATACGACGACGCGGCCAAGACCATGGCCAAGAAGATCCTGATGGGATTCGCCGAAACCTTCGGCATCAAGCTGGCCATCAAGAAGGACGATCGCCCCAGCAAGATGAGCACCGACGAGCTGCCATTCCACATCAAGCTGCAGGACGCTGATGACATATACATCAGCCCACGTGAATACTTCACCATGTACGCTGACATCGTGTCTGGCATCAGCAGGGCCATGAGGAGCAACAGGCTCAGCGAGGACGATCTCTACAAGGCGGTCATACAGAAGCTGGAGCACACGCTGAAGTGGATCATGAAGAAGCATGAGGTGGATAGCCCGCAGCTGTTGCTGGCGGTGGCAAGCTGGCTCAAGCAGACCATACCACAGTTCATGGTCAAGAAGCGCACCGCGGTGGGCCTCGAGGGCATGCTGGATGCCACGATGGAGGACAACGGCAAGCATCTCAAGGATGATCCCGACTTCATCAACTACGCACGCAGCTTCGACACCAACCGCTTCAACGAGGAGATGAGCAAGTATTTCAACAAGATCATCACCCGCGAGAAGAGCTTCTACGACTCGCTGCTGACCAAGAAGCACACCAAGAAGAGCATCGAGAAGGGCACGGTCAAGCTGCTGGATGACATGGTTGACGACATAACATACATCGTCAACGAGGTCAAGATGGCCGTGGAAGCCAACGACCTAAGCAACGAGATAGTGGACGGTCTTGAGTCATCCCTGATCAAATCCATCGAGGACAACCTAGGCGACGAGGACATATCCGAAGACGTGTTCAATGACATACTGGAGCGGATACATGGTATTTTCACCTAAGACCAGCATCGGCAAGGCGCTGACCAAGGACAACGGCGCGCTGATGCGCAGGATACCCATGCACGAGGCGTTTGACATGTCTCGCAAGGGTCCAGGCGAGGTGCCGTTCAGGGACAGCAAGATCACCGATCCGCACATCGCACAGCTGATAAGGGATGCCGCCGCCAAGACCGGAGAGCCGCCAGCCGCCATACTGAAGAAGCTGGGCGACGGTATCAGGGAGATAGAGGAGTTCAAGAAGTACAGCCCCATCCTCTACGACACGCTGGCCAAGGATGCCGTCAGCCAGGCCGCGTTTGAATTGGTTGACCACGCCAGGATAAACCGCGTGAAGTTTGACGTCCCCACGTTCTTCAAGCTGGTCAAGATGGTGGAGCTGGAGCACGGTCAGTTCTTCCCGCTGAGGGCACCGGGTGAGCTCAACTACATATTCCACATAGATCCCATATTGGTCCCCACCGACAAGCCAGAGCTGAAGAAGTTCAACTCCATAGAGACGGCCGCCGCCACCGGCGAGGGCGAGTTCATATTCAACGTTCCGTTCATGCAGCGGCTGATGGATTGGGCCACGGTCGAGCATCTCAAACCAAGGGGGCTGAAGTATGCCAGCAACGGCGGGCCCATACCCGATGAGTACGCATACATCGAGTTCCTGATCATGCATGAGCTGCTGCACTACAGCTTCGGCGATTTCAGCCACGGCAAGAGGCTCAAGCAATACAGCACGAAGACCCACAACTGGGCCATGGACTTCCGCAGCAACTACATGCTGGTCAAGAACGGATACAACCAGCTGCCCATAGGGCTGTTCTCGGATCACATCAACTACGACAGGCAGGGCCGCTACGACGACATGGTCAAGCTGGTTGATCAGGAGCTGAAGAAGCTGCCGAAACCATTGCAGGACAAGTTCGAGGACATGGCTGGCATGGATACGCATCCGGAACCCGGAGATGAACAGCAAGGTGATGGCAACGGCGGCAAAGGCGGCGAGCAGGATGGCCCGGTCAAGGTGGGCGATGTCGTGCAGCACGATGATGGATCGTTTGGCAAGGTGACCAGCGTCAACGCAGATGGTTCCGTCGATGTTGATCCGATCCCAGACCCAACCAACGGAGGCAAGAAGTAATGGCTACATGGTCAGCGGGGACGTTCCGCAAGTGGTCCCCTCCAAAGGACGACAAGGGTGAAGGCAAGGGCAAGGGCGAAGGCAAGGGAGATCAACCCGGCGAAGGCGAGGGCAAGGGAGATCAACCTGGCGAAGGCAGCGGCGGTGATCAGGACATGGACAAGATCATAAAGGACATCGAACGCAAGCTGGGTGGTCGCAATGAGATAGGCAGCGATGAGGAAGCCAAGGCCAAGGAGGATAAGCAGGGCAAGGGCAAGGCCGGTTCAGGTCGAAGCGGAGCCCCTGGCAAGGGTGCCATAGGCGACCTCGAGTCCAGGAAGGCCGAGATAGAGAAGATAGAGCCGAAGATAAACTGGAAGAGCATGATAAGGCTCATGGTCTCCAGCGCCACCGAGGCGCTTGACACGACCTATGCAAAGCCCAGCAGGAGAGGGTTGACCGGCATATCGGTGGCCGCGCAGACAGGTGCAGGTGCCATGAAACCTGGCGAACGCATGGAGGAAGAGAAGCACAACAAGATAGCGCTGGTGTTTGACACGTCCGGCAGCATGCACCACGCGGTGACGGTGGCATTGGCGGAGACACAGAAGCTGCTGAAGCAGATGGGCAAGAGCCAGTTCCCGATCACGGTGGTGTTCTTCTCCGACGGCCACATATGGTTCCAGCTCAACATGGGCAACAACTCATACCAACGGATAAGCGGTCCCGGCGAGGTCAACAAACCCATGCCAAAGGACGCCAAGAAGGGCAAGGCCGAGGAGCTGCTGTCCATGGCATCCAGCGGTGGCACCGAGTTTGGCGGCGGATTGGTCGCAGGGCTCAAGGAGCTGGCCGGCCAGGGCTACAACGTCATGCTGTTTAGCGATTCGGATCTGCTGTTTGGCGATAACTTCACCAACCTCAAGGATCTCTGGACCTCACACAAGAGGAACGTGTTCTGGGTCTGCGCAGGGCTTGATGTGTTCCGCAAGGCATGCGCGATGCTGGGCCAGGTGCCGCCGACGTTCACGGCCATGCCGATGCCAGGCGAACGATAGCTGATCACGGGCGGATGTCACGATAAATACCAGATGCAACGGAATGGATGGCGATAGACATGGATCAGGCACAGATACAGGCCCTCGTGGATGAATACTTCGAGATAAAGGGCACGATGAACATCAACCCAAACGGGGTCGTGGACGTCACGGGGGACGTTGAGAACATCAACCTATTCCTCGATGGTAGGATACCGGTGAAGTTCGGCAACGTGACCGGATCGTTCGTGGTGTCGTCGGGTAACATCAAGACGCTAGAGAACTGCCCACACGCCGTCGGGGGCGACTTCAGCTGCTCCCTGAACTTCATTGAATCCCTTGAGCATGCACCGAGGACGGTGGGGGGATCGTTGGATGCATCCCTCAACGACAGCACGTTCAAATCCCTGAAGGGCCTGCCGGACAGCATATGCCACAGCAAGAAGGTGTCTGGACCAGCCGTGGTCATATCATGGAAGGCAGACATGGGCCTGCTGTCCCTGATAACCAAGGACATAGCATACGGCAACAGCGGCAAGGGGTTGAAGATGATCGGAGCACCACCGGACCTCGTCACCATCATGAACAAGTACATAACCAAGTCGACCACACCCGGCGGCAGGCGCGCGGCGGCCGTGGCATGCAGCATAGAGATGATAAGGGCCGGATTCAAGGGCAACGCGAGGGTGTGACCATGAGGATGTCAGAGGTCACCGACCGAGGTGGCAAGAAGCCGATCGACGGTTACGTGAACCAAATGCTGCACTCCTATCTGGGTAAGTTCAAGGCCAGGGCTAACGCTGGCGATTACAACACGGTGGTGGCAGGGCTGCCGCCATTCAGATCTTATCAGATGCCAGATCTGTCCGCCGAGCTGCTGCCGCACAAGAGGGGTATCGTAGCCGAGCTGATACGTCGCCTGCGCGATGCTGAAACCAAACAGGGATACATAAACGTGACCTACTGCCTAGAGGGCTTGAGATCGCTGGGCGTCGAATGG
>Ga0316218_1003350_pt1 | contig 13418 bp, 12 predicted proteins | sample TBH18003metaG_FD_203634 | JGI IMG/M metagenome (GOLD analysis project Ga0316218, IMG submission 203634) | Freshwater microbial communities from Trout Bog Lake, Wisconsin, USA - TBH18003 | ecosystem: Environmental > Aquatic > Freshwater > Lake > Hypolimnion/Profundal zone | place: USA: Wisconsin...
ACGTGACTCATGCCACTGTACTGACCACGCCATCAGGGCGAGAGCTATTATCCATACGATCCTCACCCAGCCAGCAACACCCCAAACAATCGCCACACAAACAACCCCCAGCAACAATATAAAAGAGTGATAACCCCAGGCATAAGGATCGATCATGCCCAATCCCAAGGCGAAGGGGTAAAACAGCAAAGCGAGTGCCACAATAAAAACCTTGAAGTCATTGGGGCATGGCTTTGCAGACCCAATGACGCTGGACCATAACAACAAGGTTGTGACAATACTTAAATCACCCGTCACGCCACGCACATAAGCGGCCAAAGGTAACGCCATTGCAAAGCCCAATGGCCAAAAAAATGCATTGCCCAAAATTACGATTAAAGCAATCCGCAGAATCATCGGAAATGTTGACCTAAAGAGCTGCTGCAAACAGTACATCAGCACGACCGAACAACTAATAGACATCTCTATCAAGGCACTATTTTGCAAATAGCTCATCATTGCACCCCTTGTTCTAGTGATTTGGTAACAGGAGTAGTCAATTGAATTTTTGCTTGCTCGATCCATGCGCCATCAAAGTAAATGTGTCGTATCCTTTTTCTATTCCAGGTGTACACCAAATGCGCATCACTACCATTTGTTGAAATTAAATAGGGATAAGAAAATTCACGACGCTGATCATTGGGAAGCGACTCGTCATCCTCCAGAATCTGGATAGGATGCCATCTGCCCCCATGACCGTCATTCATCATCAATACCAAGCGGTAGCGGCCCGTCTCAATGTTATTGGCAGCCATCAACTGAACACCATCATTTAATGTCACCATACTTACTGCCGAATTTGGATTGGCGATATCAAGATCTGGCGCACTCTGCCATGATTGCCCAGCATCTGTTGTTTGACTTACGGGAATTTGCTTTAGCTGTTGAGCGCCCCTGGTTTGACGAAAATACGCGCTTGCACTCTCGTTTGACTGAAGCAATACTACCGGCTGAATGGTGCCCCTACCCGCACTCATTCGTCGCAGATCAATGACCTGAGAACCTTCGATTCTGAGAAACTCTCCAAAGCGGCCAATCCACTCATGATAGGCAGGCAAACCCAAGCGACCATCCGCAAATTGCACTGAAGGGGATTTCACTAAAGTGCTGATATTCATCAAAGGGGAGGTAATTAAACGCTCAGGCTTGGACCAAGTAACCCCTTCATCATCCGAGATCATCGTCGAAATTGAGCTGCCAGCCCAACCGCCCATCGATACGGTAACAAAGAATAATTGCAAGCGACCATCAGCCATTCGGGCTGGCACTGGGTTGCCCAATTTTGCAATATAGCGTGACAGACCCCTTTCTGCACCCACTCGGTCGATCACAGTGGTCGGCGCACTCCATAATCGCGACTTTGAATCAAATACTGCGCTGACAATCACTACATCCGCAGCTCCTTCGCGCGTACCCGCAAACCAAAAGGCCCGGATATTGCCATCGTTTAATGCAATCAAAGAACTGGCGTGGACAGATAAAGCGCCAGTATCCGGTAACCAATCATCCTGAGGAACGCCTACAGCATGGCTTTTAAATGAATCTCCCTTGACGGCGCCGGGAATCTCTTCAGAATCCAAGGGTGCAATGGCCCCAAATGGGGGTTTAAATGTTGACCAAGCAGGCTGAGCATCCATGCGAACATCAGCAACAACCGCAGCGATGAATAAAAAGCAGAAAGCAACAATACGACTCATCGGCAAGCATCCTTTTTCGGCACTACGGATGCAGGATTCACTGGCGTGGAAATCAAATATTCTGTAACAAAAAGGACCTTGCCAATATGCCCCCGCAAGATCTCTTGAATCTCTTGATTAGATTGTCTAGCACGCATTTCCATGCGCTGCCCCACGATTTGACAACCATCACAAAGCACTGGCGTAGTTCCCATGGGGGTCTGTACCGCCACCAAAGGATATGCATTACTTAGGCCTGCAATATCACTCGCATCCTTTGCAAGGTAACCATGCAACTGAGCGCCTGGCAAGAGCAAGCGATACTCCTCATCTTTTGCCCGATAGTCACAGGGTATCCAAGCCTCCCTTCCGGTTACCGAGGCAATCGTGCCATCACTATAGCGCCCCAGCGCACCCTCCAGTGGTGCGAGACTGCTGGTGAGAGCGCAATAGCACAGAAAACAAGATGCCAAAGCTGATGTTTTGCAGGCCTTGCTCCTTGCTAACCCCACTAAAACGACCGCCATGCTCACTGCCATCAAGGCCCAATGGATATCAGGGTACCGCCAAGAAATACCATTTTCTGAAGAATAAGAAAGTTGAAGATTGCCCCCCACCCAAACCAATGCCGACAGAACGAGCAACTGCAATATCAATGCCAAACGAAATCCCCATAGCGGCAACTTATTCCAGTAGACCGCAATGAGTGCCGCGAATGCTGGCATTACCGGCAGAAGGTAGCGACCAGAACGCTGACTAGGCAAGCTAAACACCAAGAAAAAAGCCGCAATCAGCAACACCAACACGCCCTCCTCCCATCCCAGAAAGCGACGCTCACGCCATACTTGGCGCAAAGCCGATAAGAGTACAGCGATAAAAAGACCTGCGTTGGCGAATGTACTCAACATCAACATCCAAATACTATCCCCGCCCCGAATCAAATCTAAAAAATAGTTACTGCTACGCGCATCAAATTTGCCAGCGTTTTCCCCAAGCACGAATTCATTCCAAACTGCCTGAGGATATGGGTCCAATACAAACCATAATGAAAAAATTGCTAAGGACAGGATGCCAATCGCAATTAGCTTATAGAAATCCCGCTTGAGCACCGCTGCAATACTCCATGAGCGCCAACGCCAATAACACAAGCCCAAAGCAAGGCAGACTGGGACGCAATAAGCAAAGGATTTAGCGAGTAGCGCCAAGCCTAAACAAACACCGGCAAAGAGCGGAAAAATAAAGCGAGAATCAAATGCACCCTTGCCCCAATAGAGTAAAGCCATAAAGGGCAGGCTCAACCAAAATACCTCCGGCGGATCCGTTAAAAATGGGCGCCCATAACGGTACGTCGCAAAAAAAGAAAGCCATACCAATGAGGCCAAAATACCAGTTTGGAATTTCCCGGTAAATCGGCGAACCGCCAAACACAGACCAATAGCGGTTAAGGCGGTATAAATAATGCTTGGCCACCGCAAAGCAGATAGGGTCCAACGTTCACCCCAGTTGGTACTGGCAATGCCCTCCCAAAAGAGCAAAGGAGGTTTGGTATTTTTAATCCACTCCATTTCTGACTGCAATGGCAGCCATTGACCAGTGATCGAAGTCATCCGCACAATGTGCATATAGGGGTACTCGTCCCCATTCTTAGGCGCAAAACGACTATCTAAGCCATAGAGGTAGGTAAACACCCCTAAGAGCAAAATCAGAATGGCGCTACGATATGTAAATTGACCTGGCATCTTGGTAGTTTATAGGGCTTAGAAAAACAAGCTGAAAGTTTCTTCGTTAATATAGGGCAGTAAAAGGGGTATCTATTTACCTCACCGCCGCCAACAGGGCATCCATGAGAGGATATTGATGCGCAAGCCCCCAAAACAAGCTGCCCTTTTAGGAGCTCTGATGCTAACCCTGGGCCAATGGAGTGCCCCCAGCTATGGGCAACACTCCGATGCCCTCGAGCTATATCAAGCTAGTCTAGCTGCTACTTGCGCTAATTGCCATGGCACCGCTGGGCATGGAGTCCAACACGGTGGCATGCCCTTAATCAACAATATGCGCAGCGATCAAATGTTAACCATTCTGCTGGAATATAAAACCGGCGCACGTAGTGGCACGATCATGCCCCAACTTTGTAAGGGCTACACCGATGAGCAACTTGCAGTGATTGCACAACAACTGGGAGGAAAACTACGGTGAGCACGATCGCCAACCGCAGACAATTTATTATCCAGAGTATCGCGGGACTGAGTCTATTTTCTGGGGGGCTAACTTCAGTTAAGGCAAGCATCCGCAAAGCGGAGATCGTGGTAATTGGCGGGGGTTATGGAGGAGCCACAGCAGCAAAGTATTTGCGTTTGTTTTCTCGCAATGCTGCTCGTGTCACCTTAATTGAGCCCAATACCTCCTTTATCTCATGCCCGCTTTCTAACCTGGTAATCAGTCAGTCATGCAAACTATCTCAACTAACCATTTCTTATGCCAACCTGAGCAACCGACATGGCATCAACGTCATTCAAGATAGCGTTACCAGTATTGATCCGGATAGCAAGCGTATTTTTTTACATTCCGGACAGGTTTTGGCATACGACAAGCTGATTGTTTCACCAGGAGTAAGCCTGCTAATGAATAGCATTCAAGGCTTGGCCGATGCTAACCAGGCTGGAGTGACCTTGCAAGCCTGGAAAGCCGGATCAGAGACGCTAGCCCTTCAAAAGCAATTACACTCCATGCGCAATGGCGGAACCTTTGCAATTAGCATCCCAGAAGCCCCCTATCGCTGCCCTCCCGCACCATATGAGCGCGCCAGTCTAGTTGCCGAATATCTGAAACACCACAAACCAAAATCCAAAGTGTTGATTTTGGATGCGAATCAGGACATTACCTCAAAGGGCGCCTTATTTAAAAAGGCATGGGCTACCAATTATCCCGGCCTCATTGAATATCTACCCAATCACAATGTCGTAGCAGTAGATGCGAAGACCAAGCGCATTACCCTAGAAGTCGATGATGATATTCAAGCTGATGTACTCAACATCTTACCGGCCATGAGTGCCGGCGAGATTGCCGTAAAAACAGGTTTGGCAAATTCAAACGGTCGGTGGGTGAATGTGAATTTTTTGAACTTTGAATCTACAGCGCAAAAGGATATTCATGTACTGGGTGACTCCATTCAGGTGGCATATGCCATGCCAAAATCAGGGCACATGGCAAATCAACAGGCAAAAGTTGCAGCAGCTGCAATCGTTGCAGAATTAAATGATTGGGAAATCAACCCCTCACCCGTGCTAGCCAACACCTGCTATAGCTTTACCAGCGCACGTGAAGCAATTCACGTAGCAAGTGTCCATCAATACGATGCCCATGAACAAACATTTAAACCAGTACCAGGTGCAGGCGGACTATCTCCTGAGCCATCTGCACTAGAGGGCTCCTATGGCTGGGGATGGGCTCACAATATTTGGGCCGATTGCTTAGCATAAGTAAACGAATCCATTCAATCAAAATTACCTATACTAGAGGCAAACTAGCGTCAGACTAGCAGTCTCTACATACCAACAAAAACAAGGGGATCAAAACATGAATCTATCGCCGCGTTTGCCGAAAGATGCCTCAAAATTGGAAGATATTCTTGAGCGCTGGACCGTTCCGATTGGAAATTTATTCGTATCACTCTTCCACCGCATCGCATTATTTGGAATCGGCGCTGCAACAGTATGGTCTGCAATTGTTGCCTTCATGGAAATGGTCAGCAAAGGATCGGCCTCCATTGAGGACTTGCTACTCCTATTCATCTACCTTGAAATAGGGGCAATGGTCGGCATTTACTTCAAGACCAACCACATGCCAGTGCGTTTTTTAATCTACGTGGCTATTACCGCAGTAACTCGCCTCATTATTGACTTAGTCAACACAAAACATGAGGCCGACATGTCGATTTTATTTATGGGCATCACAATTTTGGTTTTGGCACTTGCCAACGTTGTTGTTCGCTATGCCTCATTTACCTATCCTAGCAAATCTGGAGAAAGTGATTAAACCGCAGATGCGTCCGGCGCGTTCACTAATTCTGGATCAACCTGATAAGGGTGGACGCCCCGACTTAAGCAATTACGAACATAATCGATGCTGGAGCGCAGGGAATAATAATCGCCTGACATGCTGCGCGAAACTTTCAGTTGCAGAGCTTGATACTCCAATAAATCGATTCTTTTGAGATAGCTATCTCGGAGCAAGGGGTCGTAACCAACATCAATCAACTCACGCTCAAACTGCTTGAGGCTGCCATAAATTCTGTCGATACGGCGACGCATTCGCTTATTTCGATAACCCGGCAAGGCCATTAAAACAGGATAGGCAACTACGCAAAATGGCAGCAGAATAAAAGCTAGTCTGTTGACTAGTTCAGCCAACCAAAAAGGCAAATAGCTCATCAGCCAGGGAGAACCATTTTTCTCAAAGTGCAAAGCTACAGGACTCTCTACAAATCCAGAATCTTTAAAAGACGGGAACTCCCCCCGCTTAGCAAAAAATCCAGATTTACCATTAATCTCTTTGGCGGCCTCTAAGAATAAAAACTGAATAGCTGGATGCATGCGTTCATCAATTAAAAGATGTGTAGTCGTAGCAAGTAATTTGATGTCTTCGGATGGAAAATTTCGCACCAAGCTAAACCCGCCTGCGGGTACATTCAAAATGTGAAGAAAGGGCAATAGCCGAGCAAATGCATCTGCCCGCGTAAATTTTGCCAAATGGAGGGTTGGATCATTCAATAAGGCCTGAACATTCGGAGCCTCATAACCATCCACAATAAAAATCCCATCAATTTGTCCCCGTTGAAGCGCTGCAACTGCTGCCTCACCAGGCAAATTCACCATACGATGGCCTTTGTTTAATCCGGTTAGCTCAAGTATGTGCATTGCTTGAGCATAGGTTCCACTACCCTTAACCCCAACGGAAAGAGTAGTACCTTGAAAATGTTGCAACTCAACTCGAAGTTCTTCAAAATCCCTTGCCTGAACCTCGGGTCCACGATAGAAAAACCAAATAGGGTCATAGGCAATTGCTCCCAGCGATTGAATGCCAACCAATTGACTGGGATGCACCACCCCTGACTGAACAAAGGCAGCTTGCACAGGATCATGCCGGTCTGACAATCGCGCAACATTTTCTTCGGCGCCTTTAGTGGCCACCAGCTCAAGCGTAATGCCCCGCTTTGCAAAAAAAGCGGCATATTTTTTTCCTAACTCAGCATAGGTTCCGCCTGGTGAACCAGTTGCCATAATGACATGACGTGGTGGTGGCGGATCGGCATACCACCAAAATATTCCCAACCCTAAAAACAAGACCACCAGCAAAGGCCAGCCCTCTGCCAAAAATTGCGTAAAGTCGTTCCACTTTTCCGAAACGGTTTCATATAAGCCCAGGACGGTGTCTTTAATATCCTGCTGAATACTTCCCATGGCGCATCCATCTGCAAATATGTGAAAAGCTAATGATAATGTCCTTATTCCAACCGCTTACAAAATCAACACTATGTTACAAATCCGAAAATCCCAAGACCGCGGCTATGCTGACCACGGTTGGCTGAAAAGCTTTCACTCCTTCTCATTTGCGGGCTATCATGACCCGCGATTTATGGGTTGGGGTAATCTGCGTGTTATCAATGAAGATCGGGTAGCCCCAGGCATGGGGTTTGGCAAGCACGGGCACCGCAACATGGAAATCATTAGCTATGTGCTCTCTGGCGAACTGGCCCACGAAGATAGCATGGGCAATGTCAAGGCCATCCCTCCGGGTGACGTGCAGCGGATGAGTGCTGGCACCGGCGTAATGCACAGCGAATTCAATCACGCTAAAGATCAAACTACCCACTTCTTACAAATCTGGATAGAACCCAATGTTTTAGATATTCCCCCTAGCTACGAACAAAAGACGGTAGTGGCAACTGAAAAACAAGAGAAATGGTGTCTCATTGCATCGCCAAACGGTGCGCAGAACTCAGTCAAAATTCATGCTGATGCCAAAATCTATGCGGGATTATTCAATAGCGCTCAGGCCATTCAATACAATCTCGAGCCGATGCGCAAAGCTTATGTTCACTTAATTCGGGGCTCCCTGAAAGTCAACGGACAGCTACTCTCGGCCGGTGATGCTCTACTCGCAAGCAATGAACCCCAGATATCGATCAGCGAGGGGGCCGATGCTGAAGCCCTCCTATTCGATTTAAGTCAATAAACCAAACTTTAGAGGCAAAAATGTCCCCAAATACTCCGTGTGAGGACTGTAGAATGAGCATCATCAGCTCATTTAGGACTTCATTGAAATTATGAAATTTAGGGACTATTACGAAACGCTGGGAGTGGCCCGCGGGGCAAGCGAGGCAGAGATCAAAACCGCTTATCGCAAGCTTGCCAGAAAATATCATCCAGACGTCAACAAAGAGGCTGGAGCTGAAGAACAGTTTAAGGAAATTGGCGAGGCATATGCCGTCCTAAAAGACACTGAGAAACGGGCCGCCTATGATCGGATGGGCGCCAATTGGAAAAATGGTCAAGATTTCCAACCTCCCCCCAACTGGAATGAGGGTTTTGAATTCTCGGATGCCGGTTATGGTGGAGGCGGTTTTGGAAATAGCTATCAAGGCGATCAAAGTGAATTTTTTGAATCCCTCTTTGGGAGAGGTAAGCATCGCGCAGGTGGCCGTGCCCACCAAGGTCATACAGGACAAGGTATGCACTTTAAGGGGCAAGATCACCACGCCAAAATTCTGATTGATCTTGCCGATGCTTACCACGGTGCAAAACGCACCATTGCACTGCAGATGCCCACATTGGATGCCAATGGTCATGTCATCACCCAAGAACGAAAATTGGATGTCAGTATTCCGAAAGGAATTAAAGCCGGTCAAAGCTTAAGACTTAGCGGACAAGGAGGTCCAGGCATTGGCGATGGCGGGGCGGGCGATTTGTATTTAGAGATTGATTTCCATCCGAATCCGCTATATCGGGTTGACGGAAAAGATGTATATCTCGATCTTCCGCTAGCTCCTTGGGAAGCAGCTCTAGGCACAACTGTCTCCATCCCCACTCCAGCAGGATCAACCCTGGAATTAACCATTCCAGCAGGCACAGTTGCCGGACGCAAGATGCGCCTCAAGGAAAAAGGCATCCCCAGTAAAGAGCCCGGTGATTTCTACGTTGTTCCAACCATCTCCCTGCCCAATCCTGAAACCGATGCCCAAAAGCAAGCGTATCAAACACTAGAGAAAGCATTTGACTTCAACCCCAGAACCCATTTGAAGGGATGACTAGCATGACGCAAACGCACATCACCTGGATCGAAGGTGCCATCGTTGAAAATGACATTCATATGAGCATGGTAGAGCTTTCACAGGCCACCAGCACTCCACAGGATCTCATTATGGCCTGGGTATCGGAGGGCGTGTTAAGCCCAAGTGGCTCATCACCCGAAGAATGGCGTTTTGGTGGCGACTCTCTAAAACGAGCTCGGACCGCAGCTCGACTGAGCTTTGATCTTGAGCTAAATACTCCGGGGGTAGCATTGGCCTTAGATCTTTTAGAAGAGATTACTCGGCTCCGTAATCGCATAGCACGTGAAAACCTTGGGTAATCCAGTTTGAATTCGAATTTACTCAAAAAAGAAGTTCACCAAACAAGCGACATCAGCCTTTTCTCCGCCACCGCACTGGGGATAGGCGGAATGATGGGGGCTGGCCTCTATTCCCTACTGGGTTTAGCAAGCCATCATGCTGGCACCCACGTGCCATTAGCGTTTTTAATTGGCGCCATTGCCGCATCCTTCTCGGTCTACTCATATGCCAAGCTGGGCGCAGCCTATCCCAGCAGTGGCGGAGCGGCCACCTTTACAGTAATGAGCTTTGGCCCCGGAATTATTTCTGGAGGGTTGAATCTTTTTCAATATATCGCTTATTTAATTGCGGCAGCCCTCTATGCGGCAGGGTTTGTGGAATATGCCAATACCCTATTTGGTGGAGACTTAGCGCCAGTCACCCTCAAGCTAATTACCGTTGCGATTATTCTCATCTGCAGTTTTATGAATTTACTGGGGACCAGTTTGGTTGGCCGAGCAGAGACCTTAGCAATTGCATTAGTAGTCATTAGCCTTCTGGTATTTTCTGCAATCGGCTTTCATCAGGCAGACTTTAAAACCTTCACCATGGAAGGGGGCTCGATTGAGGGCGTTGCCGTGGCTGCAGGAATTTTATATATCAATTTTCAAGGATTTGGGGTGGTCACCAACTCTTCTTCGGCAATGAGAAAGCCCCAAAAAGAATTGCCATTGGCAATGTTTTCCGCGCTCATCTTGGTGACAATTGCCTATCTATTAGTTAGTGGCGCCGTAGTGCTATTGATGCCTCTCAGCGCCATCGAACTTCATAACGGACACGTTTTAGCACAAGCAGCCAAAATGGTTGCTGGGAAATTAGGCTTTACAGTTATTAGTATTTCAGCGCTATTAGCTTGTGCAGCAGCAGTCAACGCTACGATATTTGCCGCTTCGAATATTGCCGCCGACTTAGCCCAAAAGAATGAAGTTTCCAATGTCCTTGGCAAAAGCGTTCTCACCAATAATGTCAGAGCACTCACCATCTCTTCTGTCGGGGTGATTATTTTGGCTTTAATCTTTCCATTGAATGAAGTCGGGCAAATGGCCAGCCTGTCATTTCTACTAGTCTACGCAGCAATCACCTATGGGCATATTCGCATCCACAAAAAGACGGGTGCCAACCCAAAATATTTGTGGTGCGCAATCGCTATCAATGTAATTTTATTTACCGCCCTATTTATGAATATCCTCAAGACCGCAACATCAAGTGCTATCGCCCTGGTGATTGCGCTCATTGGCTCATTTGGGATTGAAGCGTTTTCGAGATGGCGTTCTCAGAAATCAATCTAGGCTTCAGCACGCGATAATAAAAATTCCCAACGCTGCAATTTCTCATCTAGGGCGGCGGTAATCTCGACTAAACGCGCTTGCATGCTAGCAGCCAATTCAGGCTCATTTTTATAAAGATCTGGGTTGCTCATGCTAATCCCAATCTCTGCCTGTTCGGCCTCTAACTCTTCAATTGCAAGTGGTAGGAGCTCCAGTTCTTGACGCTCTTTACCGTTTAACTTTGAAACACTCGGTTTAGCAAGTACAGAGCTTGGCGGCCCCTTGGCGTCGGACTTGCTCTCCGCTTTTTCAACGACTTTTAATCCAGCATTCTCCGCACGAATTTTTTCTGAGCGGGCTTTTTGGATTTTCCAATCCTCGTAACCCCCCTCATATTCTCGCCAAAACCCATCGCCTTCGCTGGCAATGATGCTCGTGACGACATTATCCAAAAAATACCGATCATGACTAACCAAAAAGACGGTGCCTTTATAGTCTTGCAATAATTGCTCTAGCAAATCTAGGGTGTCAATATCCAAATCATTGGTAGGCTCGTCCAATACCAATACATTGGCAGGTCGAGCAAATAAACGGGCTAGCAGCAAGCGATTGCGCTCTCCACCTGAGAGGGTGCTAACGGGAGAATTCGTTCGCTCCGGAGCAAATAAGAAATCACTCAGATAGCTTTTCACATGCTTGCGATTACCATTAATTTCCACCCATTCACTTCCGGGGCTAATGTAATCCTCGAGTGAAGCATGAAGATCTAAGCCTTCGCGCATCTGATCAAAGTAGGCCACCTCAATACGCGTGCCCATCGTAGCCGTTCCAGAATCAGGCGCAATGCTACCCAAAATTAATTTGAGCAATGTTGTTTTTCCTGCGCCATTTGGACCAAGCAAGCCCACCTTGTCACCACGCAAAATAGTTGCTGTGAAATCCTGAACGATTGGCCGATCATAGGTCTTAGTGACATTCTGGAGGTCAGCCACGATCTTACCGCTACGATCACCCGCAGAAACAGCCAATTTCACCTGCCCTACTGCATCTCGACGTTGCGCACGACTAGCACGCAAATTTTCTAAGCGAGCAATGCGAGCCACACTACGAGTGCGTCTCGCCTCAACACCTTTACGAATCCATACCTCTTCTTGAGCAAGCAACTTATCTGCGCGCGCATTTGCTAATGATTCGGCATTGAGCTCTTGGTCCTTAAGAACCTCATATTGAGAAAAGTTACCAGGATAACTTCGCAAAATTCCGCGATCCAGCTCCACAATCTGAGTGCAAACATGATCCAAAAATGCCCGATCATGGGTAATCAATATGACCGAGCCTTGGTACTCTTTCAGCAGATCTTCCAGCCAAGCAATGGAATCTAGGTCTAAATGGTTGGTCGGCTCGTCCAGTAACAGCACATCGGGCATCTCGACTAAAGCACGGGCCAAGGCTACGCGCTTCTTGGTTCCACCTGATAAAGTGCTGATTTTGATATCTGCGTCAAGATGCAGGCGATCAAGCGTTTCATGAACGCGTTGCTCCCAATTCCAACCGCTGAGCGCTTCTAATTGTGACTGCACGGCATCCATTCGGTGCTGGGCTGCATCGTCCCAATCACCCACACTCAGAGCCTCATATTCTTCACGCAAAGCCTTTACCTGCGCAACCCCTTTAGCAACCGCATCAAAAACTGTTTCTTCTGCCTCAAATACCGGTTCCTGGGGAACATATGCAATCCGCAAGCCTTGTTGGTATTGCAATAGACCATCGTCCATTTTTTCAATACCGGCCAAGATCTTTAACAAAGAGGATTTGCCAGTGCCGTTCCGGCCAATTAAGCCAACACGCTCACCCGCTTCGAGTGAAAACGCCGTGTTGGCAAGGAGATCAACATGGCCAAAAGCCAGTTTTGCATCAGTAAGTACGATTAAAGCCATGGCGACATTATCGTCAGTTCCTAAAAAAGGGTTCAATTTATAGAAGATATAAAGGAAAACACCTTCTTAAGAAGTAGAATTTCTCAAAGACCCTACCTATGACCTGCAAATTAACCCCCACCGCCCCTCGTCTGATCTTGTTCTCTGGACATGCTGGAACCGGCAAGTCTACCTTGGCTAAAAAAGCGCTACCCATCATCATCGAAAAAACCGGGGAGGATTTTTTCTTTCTAGACAAAGATACTGCCTATGGTGCATTTAGCGCGCAGATGATGAAGCTCACCACCGGCAACGCAAATGACCGCGACAGCCCCTTCTACCTCGAAAATATCCGCGATTGGGAATATTCGGGCCTCATTGATGTCGCGCGCGAGAACCTCATGTTGGGCGTCAACGTCATTCTGGTGGGCCCCTTTTCTAAAGAAATTCAGAGTGGTCGGATGTTCTCGCCCCAAGCTCTTGGAATTCCATTGGAGACCATCATTCGCTTAGCGTGGATTGACCTGGAAGAGAATGAGGCGAGGCGTCGCATGCAGCACAGGGCAGACCCCAGAGACAACTGGAAGCTTGAACACTGGGATCGTTACGTTGTGCGCAGAACAGAACCCCCTACCCATAAAGCACTCAAGCGATTTGATAATCTGGAATACAACCCAGAACAATTCAACCAACTAATAGAACATTTGATTGAATAAAAAATAAGACTCAATGCAAAGAGCATTACCCAGATCAAATCACGTCGACTGTGCGGCCAAATAATGCAGAGCCACCGCTTCTGCAACTTTAATACCGTCAACTCCTGCCGATAGAATGCCGCCTGCATAACCCGCACCCTCACCTGCCGGGTACA
>Ga0316218_1003357_pt1 | contig 13395 bp, 15 predicted proteins | sample TBH18003metaG_FD_203634 | JGI IMG/M metagenome (GOLD analysis project Ga0316218, IMG submission 203634) | Freshwater microbial communities from Trout Bog Lake, Wisconsin, USA - TBH18003 | ecosystem: Environmental > Aquatic > Freshwater > Lake > Hypolimnion/Profundal zone | place: USA: Wisconsin...
AGCTTTAGCACCAGCCGGATACATCGGGAAGGTCGGGCTAGGATTAGTCTTACCTAAAATCTGCGCCATTATCTCACCCTCAATTAAGCAGGGCTGGGGTTACCAGCCCTGCCAGTATCCAGCTATTAGTACGTAGCAACCGGCGGGTTGGCAATCGGGCTAGTCGGCGTCTGCGGGTACCACGAACCGTCCGGGTTACGAACGGCATAACTAACCATAAACCCAATCGATCCGCCAGAAATCGCGGGAGTAGTACCGCCAGTAAACGTAAATACAAGCTGAAGCAGGGTATCTGTCGGACCCGTATTAGTAATCGCGCTGACGTTGCTCGACGCAACAATCGGGTTAGTCGAAGCAATCGCAGTGGTCGTACTTCCAAGAGCGTAGTTACCCGCCGTAGGAAGAACCGTCGTATTGGCCGAAGAACCAATATTGGCAATATTCTGAGCCGACGCATACGTCGATCCCGGAGCACCAATCAAGTTAACCGCAATCTGGAACCCCGTGGGGGATCCACTAAAAGACAGTGCTGTGTAAATGTTCAAATCGATATTGTCGATATATGCGCCTGCCGGGAGCACAATCGGATAATTGACACCAGACGCGGAGTAGGTCGGGATAAAGGTATACGGGAAAGACGCAGCGGGAATCGCCGTCAGAACCGAGGCAGGGATACTAATAAACTGAAGCGCATCACCGGCTCCGGTATTACGGTAACTGCCGCCAGTACCCGGCTGAAGAAAAGTCGCGCTGGGGGTAGCCGAAGTGGCAACAACTGGGTTGTTGTTCTTCTGCGTACCAGAAAGGATAGGACCAAGGAAAGTCTGCAAACCCATGATAAATCTCCTAATGCACTAGTCGCTATACAGTTTGTGCAACATCCGCTAGGTCGGTCTGTATAGCTCAAAATCCCTAGAGAAAGGGGCTAGGTATTACCCCAGCCCCTCATCGCCGTTAGGCGCAGCCGAACACGCCCAGCGGGTCACTCCAGCCGAAGCTATAACGCTCGCGGCTCTTGTAACGCACGTTGCCCGTGTCGAAGTCTCCATCCATGGAGTTCTGAAGCGGGGTACGCACGAAATGCTTCAGGCCATTCGGCACGTCCGTGAGCAGGTACCAACCGTGGGTATCTGTCAAGAAGTGGTTGACCTTGAAGCCTTCCGGAATCGCGCCCATGCTCTTCAGAGCATTGATGTCGTTGTCCGAGGTACCGACGCGAAGCTCGGTGTCAAGCAGGCGCTTGGCAACGAACATGTTGTTCGGGGGGACAACCAGCTTGCGGGGCTTGGCCGCGATCAGCAGGCCACGCTCATCAGTCCAAGCAGCGATCTGAATAACGGCGGCTTCAAGCGAAGTCTCGTTAAGATCCGGAGCCGTGGAGAACGTGTTGCTGTTCGTGCCGCCATTAACCAGCGGGTGGGCCGTGCTAAACAGGGGGACGCCATCGCCGCCCGTGTACTGAGTGTTGAACCCGTTGTTGACGATAGAAGCAGCTTTAACCTGCTTGGTATACGCCATGGCGCGGGCCAGACCCTTCGTGTACCGCTTCGACAGACTGTCGTACAGGTTGTCCTCAATCGCCTCTTCGGTGAGCGAGAAGCCCAGAGCAACCGTCTCGTGGTTGTAACGAGCGGTCCAAGCTTCCTGCGCGTTGTCGTACGCAATCGCCTGACCTTCATTCTTGACCGGAGCCGCGTTAAAGCCCGACAGCTTGGTCTCTTCCTCAAACGAACGTTCCGAGGTTTCAGTCTCGTACAGTTCCTTGTGTTCCTCACCATAGGAAGCGTACTCAAGACCGAACAGAGCGTTCAGGCCGGGGAGCAGTTCCTTGAGAAGTTGTGCGCGTGAAATAGCCATTTATATGCTCCCTTTATTAGACGCCAGCAGCGTTCATATAGCTGTGGTAACCACCAGACCAGCTAACGATCACTTCCGGGTAACCCACAAACGTCATGTTGACGGTGCTACCCGCCGTGATCGCGTTGGCAATCGTGACGGTCGTACCGTTGACGTTAGTGACATAGTTGTAGTCGCCGGGGTAACCGCCCGTGGTGTAGCCCGTACCAGCCGTGCTCGCCACGATAATCTGCATACCAGCCTGAAGGCCAGTAACCGCAGCACCCAGCGTAACCGTCGTGCTGGACGAAGTACCCGAACCCGACAGCGTGACCGCCGTATCCGGAACAAGCTGCACGATACGCATCGAACCCGCCGTATTACGAACGATACCCGAACCGTTGGTCGGGGCAGCAATCGTGGACACGCCCGCAGTCGAGTCGCCCGTAGCAGTGCTACCAACGCCGATATTCACCGGATTGACGCCCGTACCGACATATGCCTGCGAGGCATAGCCAAGCGCCGAGGGAGTGCTGGACGCACTACCCGAAGCCTGCGCGTACACCGCCGTACGGAAGCAAGCCTGCGGATCATCGACCACATAACCAACCGCGTCCTGCGCGACGGTGTTAGCAGCCCAATACTGGTAACGACTCTTGCCGTAGATCGGACCACCCGAAGTCGAGTATTCCGCGCCCACGAACACACCCAGCGTACCGGCGACAGCCGAGTTAGTGCTGTAAACGATACCGCTCTTGATCAGGGTACCAGCCGCAAGGCCGACCGGATCACCATTAAACACGCTCGTGTTGTACGCTTCAGTAATCGGAATCATACGGGTAGAACCCGAATAGACCCGACCGCCGATCAGGTTAACGGGCTTCAGCCCGTAACCAGCCGAAACAGTAGGATAAGCCATTAAAGTCTCCTAAAAATTAAGATTTATTACCACGGCCAAACGCTGCACCTTTAGTGGTGGTCGAACGCTTCTCGTTAAAAAGAGGCATTCGTTCGTCCTGCGACCGCATAAAATTGTTGTCCACAGCCTCCATCTGGGCCTGATTCTGCTTCGCAAAGTAATCTGTGCGCTGCCTAACCATGTCTTCGGGAGTCTTGCAAAGGAGAAGCCCTCCAATCTCAATATTCCCTTTGAATTTGGAATTTGGATCTGAGTGCATCATGAGTTCCGGGTGGTCTTCCGCTTTGCACGGCTCCCAACCCTCACGGAGTCTTGCAGACATATTGGTAGGGTCAGCCTGACCCATCAACATAGTCCGTACCCACTTGAACTTCCAACCCGGAACCGGATTCGGATCAGGCAGAAGCTGCGGGGGTTTCCACGTCATTTCGCGCTTAGTGATGTCGCGGGTTTCGAGTTCACGAGTCAGACGATTTTCAGCCATTGTTGTTCTCCAGTTTCATCACTTCACGCGCATATGCTTCGGGCGTCAGACCAAGGCGTTTAGCAATGGCTGCTTGCGAAGAAGATAAGCGTATCTGGCGAGGTGCGGTTGTACGTGTAGCTGGCGCAACAACAGTAGGCGATCTGCGGAGAGTAGGTTTTTCCTCCCTCTCTTCCGTTGGAGAACCCGTATCCAAAAATTCTTCTGGAAAACGCTTTCTCATTGTCGAATCAATTTGTCGGTAATATTCCTCGCTACGAGAATCTACTCCCGACTTGACCAATTTTTGGTGCAGTCCAAGCGCGAGGGCGGTCATTTCCTCATTACCTCCAAACCAAGTATTACGCTGACGCCAAGCTTCCGCTTTTGGATCAACAACTTGAGGAGATACTTGTCTCTGTTGCTGTGGTTGTACTCCTGTTTCCGACTCTTGTAAAGAAGGTTTAAATTTTTCTACTTCTCTTAGTTTGAGTTTTACATCCGTTAGATGTTCTTGAGCGTCGGCTAGCAGTGAAGAGTCCCCAGACTCAAAAGCCTGCTTGAGTCTGTCTTTAGCAGCAGCAAGGTCACCCGTAGCAGCACGAGTAGCCTCATGAATAAATGCCCGCTCATTAACACCAAGTCTTTGTTTTAGCTGCTTATTTTCTTCATAAGCCTGTTGGGCAAAACGCAATGCTTCTTCTTTTTCACGAGAAGCAGTTTCTTTAGCGCGACGTTCGTCATGCCAGACTTTTTTCATCTGCTTGATACGATTCTGAACTTTCTCAGAATAGTCATCAAGCTGATCGTTCTCAATTTCTTCTACTATTTCTTTTGGAAGCGGTTTACGATTTTTATCTGAATCAGGTGTGTCATCGACAATCTCAACTTTAAGATCGTCAACGGGGTCTTCTACGTCTTTTTTAATATCTGGCAATTCAAAGTCAGCCATTATCTACTCCTTAACCTGCGCGGCGGATACCACGGGGGTCTTGAACCACCGCTTCCACCGTGTCGTCATTGATGATGCGCCACTCGGTTCCATGGATAAGAACCCTAGTACCGGCGTAAGCCCTCGTGATAATAAAATCTCCCGCCTTGCACCAAGGACCGGTAGGAAACTTTTCTTTATCGGCGTAAGCCATGTTGCCCAGCTTGGCAACATATAGAACCAGCGTAGTCTGGGATTCAACGTGCATAGTCGAGTCAGCTTTCAGGATGCCGCTCTCATATGAGTCGTCAATCTTGGGGACCATGCACAGGATGTGATATCCCTTGGGTTCCGGGATCTGTTTGGCTTTCTCCCGCGCTTCGGCTTCTTCTCGCGTCTCCAATAGCAAAATATCACTCATCATCATCCTCCATACGTTTTGCAAGGTTGTTAATTACGTCTTTAGCGAAGTCAATACCTTGAATAACCCCGCAAAGTCTGTGGTACTCATCCGGGTTTGCTCTTCCAGCGAGTACAGCTTCAGCAGCAAGTTTTCTATGCTCATCAAGATGACGGTGCATAAAACCAAACGCTGATTGCTCATCCATTATTCACCCTGTTTTGGTTGTACCTGTTGCGATGCCTGCATGGCACGGTCTGCACTAGCCTGAACAGCCTCATGACCCATGGAAGTCAGATGCTTAGCTGCATCCAAATTCAACTGCGCGGCCTTATGCTGGTGTTCGACTTTGTGTTTAGTTATCTCTGCGCCAAGGCGAGCGCCATCCAATTCTTGCTGAGACGCAGCAAGATGTGCCTTGGTAGAAGCATCTAGTATGTCTTTCTGGTTCTTAGACTGGTTCTGCATCTGCGCGATCTGCGCCTCAAGCTGTAGCTGCTGCTGCTTGAACTGCTGGTCAGCCTGCTGGGCCTGCTGCTTAAGCTGAAGCTCCTGCTGCTTGATCTGGATTTCCTGCTGCTGCATTTGGATAAGTGGATCCTGCTGCTGCTGCTGAATCTGCTGCTGTTGGGCTTGCGCCTGATTAGTCTGCGTAAGTTTTTGTGCTGCCTGTGCTGTCAACTGAGAAATATGAACCTCAAGTTCAGGTGGCAAATAGCCTGTCTCGTCATCATCAACTTCGCTGGATCCAGCCTGTACCGACTGCGGAGGCGGCGGTAGATTGGCACCCAACTGCGTCTGTATATCGTTGCGATACTTATAAGCCACATGCTCCATGATATGAGACTGCAGTGCCCCAGTAATCTGTGCCGCTTGTGGGTTTTGTCCAATAGTCTGCATCATTACTGGATCCTGCAGCATTGCCATATGGACGCCCAGATGAGCTTCATGATCCTGATACATGAACGCCTTGACAGGTTTTCCCACCATGATTCCCATATTTTCTGAAATAGGGTCAACCGGCTTCATGTCTTCCTTGAGCGGGATGATCTTCTGTACGTTCTTAACGCCTAGCGTCTCAATCATCTGGCGGTGGAGGTATGGAAGGTCGTAGATCTGCGGAGCACTACTGGCTAGCTGGATAACTGCCTGATACTGGATGATCCGCTGGGCCATTGTGCTGGCATTGGGATCAGATACGGGTAGTACATCCACACAGTCGTAATCAGCCCGTTTTGCCGAAGCGAGCCCAACTTCAGGCTCATAGTCATAATCTTCAGGCGTGTTATCACGAATGATTGCCGCAAGAAGCTTGAACTCCTGCTTCATCGTGTAGTGGATGCGGGCCTGAACAGCCGACATCACCTTAAGAACACGTTCAAGCACCGCCATTGTCGTGCCCACAGGGGCATTAGCCGACATATCGGAGACATTTAAGTCAGCCGTAGCAGCAAACTGCCGACCGTCCTGTACTACCTTGTCCATCAGGGCCATGAGAACCTGACTCGGCTCCTTGTACGGAAGCGGCAGGATATTGTCCCGAATGGCCCCTGCTGGGAGGTCTACATCCCTGAATTCTCCGGGGGCAATAGGCGTATCGTCCCCTTTGATACGAAGCCCGCGAGCTTTAAGGCCACCCGGAAGATTACTGAGCGTACCCGCATCGATAAGCTGGCGAAGAAGCGAAGTCGCTGTTTGGGTGTGCCCGCCGATGAGGTGGATAAGCCCGAAATAGTAGAAGCCAAAACCGGGGATGTAACCGTAGTGGACGAAGTGCTGGCGACGGCGCTTGAGCTTGTCTTCTTCCTCCCAGTTGCGGCGGATGGCGAGGACCGTGCTGGTGCCTTTTTCAATGGTGACGACGTAGGGGAGCGCGATCCCGGTTTCTTCGCCTTCTTTGTCTTTGTCTTCATAACCTTCCAAATTTAGGTTTACATGCATTTCCAATAGCTGGAAACGGTCATCAATTGAAGTCTGGTAGCCTTGCTCTGTGGCTTTCTGTTTCTCAACTTCATCCATGACGGTAACTGGATCGCCCATATCAACGTCACAATAAAAACCAGCAACCTGAAGCTTACGCAATTCATTCTTGGTCTTACGCATACGGTGCGTAATGCGCTCTGCGGCTTCAATACTGGGTGCGCCATAAGGGACGATCACGTCTTCAGGCGGGATAAACGGGGCTTCAGGAAGGCTAATGGACGGATTATAGTAAATCTTCTTGAACGCATTACCCGCCAGCGCCACGGTGAGCAGGGTCTTCTCATGCTCCGGACGGTACTCAGGCATTGCCTCAGTAAGCGTATAGTTCATATCCGCTTCAACACGAGTAGCCGCTTCCTTCTTCTCGGGAGTCTCCTTGCCAATGATCTTGGCCCGAACCGGACCCGCAGCGGGGAAAGTCTCCGTGATCATCTCAGCCTGAAACTTGACTGCCGACTCCATGAGGAGCGGGTGGAACACACCGCTGGCCCCCGGCCACGGCTCGGAGCGAGACTCATATTTCAGGCCCAGCAGTTTCAGTCCCTTGACGTAGGTATCCAGCCAATCCTTACGTGCAGCAATATCTGTGTCGTAGTCGCCCAGCAGCTCACTTGAAATGGACATAAGGAGTCCTTCATCCATCTCTTCGGCCAAGTTGGCATCAAACTCTGGTTCAACATGCTCCATGTGCATTTCAAAGCCGGGACCAGAGATGTGCATCTCTTCAGGGTCTACAACTTCTACCGTGATCGGTTCAGCTTCGGATAAAGAACTAAGCCCCGACGGGGCTTGGGATAGGGATTTATCTACGCTCATTGTTTTCTTGCTCCAAAGCCAACGCCAAATTTACGAATATCTTTGCAGGGCAGGGCTGCATCTATGATCCAGTACTTCCAGCCCAGCGTGTACCATGTACCTGTTTTGCCAATATAGACAAACCGGCAAAAAATACCCTGCCAGATAAAATAGAGATTGCCCCACCTGCGGTACTGGATCTTGTCCATCTGCGGCGGGGGATTGAGTACTTTGATGAACCGGAGGTTATTTACCGAGTTCCTGAACGCCGCCCAGACCCAGCGCCGTTTAAACACACCCCATGTGGGGTGCAGTATCCGGTACCAATTAGGGTCATACCCGTCTTCGTCATTGCCAAAAAGCCAGAGCCCCCGGGGGGCCGAGAAAATATTAACTCCGGTAAGAGACAACTTGGTTTTGCCAAACAGGATCGCCACGGGGATAACAAAAAAGCCAACTACCGTCAGGGCCAGATTCGAAATCAGGTAGGCCAGACAAAACAGGAAGCCCAACAGCATGGCTGGATAGATCATATAAGCCTCTCACGCCCGCCGGGACTATAGTCTTCTGGCAGTGTTACGTCAGTGTCTTGACCTACAGGATTATCAGTCTGAACTGGCTGATTCTCGCCTATCAACTTCTGCCACCATGATTTCTCTGGAGGCGGCGGGGCAGGGGCGGTAGAAGCAGAAGGAGCGGGGGGCGGAGGTGCCGGATCACGCAGGTTATCTTTTATAAACCGCAAAAACTTATCGTTTTTTGGAAAAGGGATAGCCGTATCCAAAGTACTCTGATGCGCGGCAGCGTAGTCATCCCCGCTGAGTCCCGTCTCTTTGTTTACTCCGGTTCCATTCCACGCTTTTGGCTCAGGTATATTCAACCTAGCTGCGGTCTGGAACTTATCAAGTAGAGCGGCAGCAAAACCCGCTTGTTTGGGAGAGTGAAAGAACGGATCTCCCATTAGTTTATTATATAGAGCGTTCGCCTGTTTATTGTCAGTATTGTAACTGTTGTACCCAAAGTCACTTCTCCCTTCTAATAGCGCGGTAGCCGCCAAATGCTCGGGAGACGGAATTGACATCCCAATGGCCCGCGCATTACGCAGCGCCTCTAGGTAGCCTTTCATTTTGTCCGCGTCAAACTTCTTGGCGGTATTTTCTATACCGTCTTTCTTGTAGTTGTAACGATAGCCAAAGATCGGATTTTTAATATCGTCGTCAGCCATCAGTAATACCCTCGCATCTTGGATCTGGGAGACTTAAACCATTTCACCGGTTCCGGCTCGTCCGTCGGTAGACGTAGGAACCCTCCTTGTCTAAAGCGCAATAGGGCCAAGGAAGTGGAGTCAACCAAGTCGTCGTTTTTACCGGCTGGAAAGTCGTTGCACTCTTCAATAACCTCCCTAGCCCAACGGCGGTCTGGTGCCCAGACGATGCCTGAACTAAATAGGTCTGATATCGCATTAACGCGACTGATCTTGTCCTGACCACGGCCCGGAGTAAACTCACCTACTGGTACGCCCATCCTCCGCATCTCTTGGTAAAGCGCGGCTCCGTTGGATTTCTTTTCAACAATAAAAGAATCCGGTTTCCACTCCTCGTACTCTTCCAGCACCATTTTCTTCAATTCTGGAAATTCTAACCGTTCCTTAATAGCATTAAGCAAGATTATGTTGTAAGACTTGGTCTCCTCGTTCATGAAGACCCCCCACGTAGTCAGGGCGTTGTAGTCAGCGCGGTTGTTGGTCTCCTGCGCCGCGTCCAGACTCATAATAATGAACTCAGACACAGGAGGCTTATCATCCTCCCAGACCTTCCACCACTCTCTTTTTATAAGAGCGCCTTCTTCGGCTGTTGGCTCCTGCATATACTGGGCCTGCCAGTACCGGGGGTCCATGTCGGCTTTTTTGGACAATAGCTCTTCAAGCGGCCAAAACTCGGGCCAAAGCGGCTGATCATTCAAAATGGCAGGGAATTCAATGACTTCCCATTCCGCCGAGTCTTCGTTGTGCATCATATGGTCGATAACCTGACCGGTAAGATCCAGCTTCGACCAACGAGTCATGACTATGATTATGGCCCCTCCGGGCATCAGTCGCTGGATTGGTCCCGACTGGAACCACTCCCATGCCGGGAGAAATACGTCTGCCCGACCCTGTTTGGCCTCTTGTTCCGAATGAGGGTCATCGATAATAAAGAGGTCAGCACCACGACCGGCAAGAGCGCCACCAACGCCAATAGCAAAATACTCGCCATTAAAGTTTGTGCCCCACCGGCTAGCAGACTTGCTATCCGCCTGAAGTTCGACTTGCGGGAAGATATTCTTATAAAGATCTGATCCGACAAGGTTGCGAACCCTCCGTCCAAAGTTAACCGCGAGATCCGCAGTGTGGGAAGACATGATGACTTTTTTCTGGGGGTACTTGCCCAGAAACCATGCCGGGGCAAGGTAGGAGATCATTTCTGACTTGCCATGACGCGGCGCAATATTAACGATCACCCGTTTTTTCTTGCCCGCTGCAATCTCCTCGAAGATTTTTGCAAGCTTGCGGTGGTGCGGACCTACCTTGTAGCCGGGATAGACATGTTTAATAAAATCTAAAAAAGAGTCACGGCCCAACTGTTTGGTTTTTTCGTTTTGATAGGTCTTCAATAACTCTAAAGTCTTGCGTTTTTGAGCATCAGGCATAGTCGGAAGTGCCTGTTTAAGCTTAAAAATTTCAGCAGAAGTTAGACTATTCGTCATCTTCAGGCTCAATTTCCTCTACTTCTTCGTACTCCGCTTCCTCGTAAGTAATGCCTTCCAAAATGGATTTAAGCTCCATTTCGACTTCTTCTATGGGCTGTACTTTCACCGTAAGCTCTGAGCGCTTCTTAAAGGCATCTACCCCATCTACCTCTCCTAGGTTCTTGAGGGCCACCAGACGGTCTTTAGCGGTAGCTGCATGCTCTACTTCGTGGATCAATTTATTGATCACGTACATTTTCAGTTCAGATAGCTCATCCACCAATTGGACGTTGCTCTGCTGAACCATGCCTGCGAGGTAAGCCATTGCCTCATTGGAGTACTTGGAGAACTCTGGGCGCTTTTTGGGATCCTTGATCATTTCGTGAGCAAGGGTTTCCGCTTCTACCTGCTGTTCTACGTTGGGGGAAATTGGTTCACCCTTTAGATCAGCTAGCATTTTTATAGTCGTGGCACGGATACGAATTTCTTCGTTTGGATTTATTTCCGGAAGAGTTCGGGTGGCACGAGACGGTATGGGTACGTCGGACCTAATATCTGGCACAAGTTCTTGCATGGGATCCCCCAAGTTTGGCGAAATATAGCAGAAGAATTAGGGGGAGGTAAGGAATCCTACCCGGGGGGTCATCCTATTAGCGAGGGGGTGGGGGTTGTACTATTTAAGAGGACTTTGGAAAATACGTGGTGATTTGAGCGAACTCAAATGTATAGAGTCCGACTGGGTCCCATTTAGCTAAAAGGGTGGGTACCTACCGGGTGGGGTTAGCTTAATGGAGCTTGGTAGAGGTACCGAGCTTTCGCAGTTTAGCTTGGTCGTACTGAATGACGATGTGAGCTAGATAAAGCGAAGTAGGGAAGGGATTCGCAGCTAGATGACTGTAGGAGCTTAGCGTTACCGAGAGGACAATGTGCTTCGCTCTTTTTTGTTTTATAAATCACTGCGTGATTTATAAACTATATTTTTAGCGTTGTCAAGCTAGATTAACGAAGTGGCAAGAGAAGAACCGGGAGTGGATGTGCTTCGCGCTTTTTATTTTTTTAAAATCCACGAAGTGGATTTTAAACTCGCTTTTTTGCGTTGTCAAGCTAAATAATTCTGTTCCATGTTCCAAAAGCTGTTCCAAAAATAAAATCGAGTTGGAACAGGTTTTCCTTAATGTTTTCATGGACTTAGACCGTTCTGTTCCAATGTTCCAGCTTTTTAAAAAGGGGGGGTCCGGAAACGAAGCAATCCTGCGAGCAAGGCAGAGTTTTGCAAGTGGTATTATTCCTAAAATCACTTTTTCTGGCGATATGCTGTTTTTCAGATGTTGGAACATTGGTACAACTTAACTAATAAATATATATAAATCTCTCTACTTGTACTTCTTAAGACGCTCTATTGAGGCTTCCCGTCCAATACATTGAAGAATAGTACAACGAGCCTTTTTGGAACATTGGAACAGATTTTGGAACAGCTTTAAATCGCAATGCCTTCGGCCCGCGCTTCTCCGGGTTCGCTTCGCTCATCCGCTTCGCGGACTTCGCCCTACAAATCGCTATCGCCTGCCGCGCTCCGCTTGGCTAAGAAAAAGGAGTCGCTTCGCGACTTGCTTCGCTTCGCTCAGCCTTTGTGCGGCTTGCGCCGCGTTTAGCGCTGCCGCTCAGAATAGCTATTGCTGCAAAAACTCCATCGCCTGCAGATGTTTGAACTCCGGCAAGGTTTAGCGTGAGGGTGATCGCGGAAAAGTTATCCACAGGTGGCCAATTTTTGACCAATAGTTATCCACAATTCATCCACCGAAAACTGAACAACAATCCACACCTGGTAAGGCCACTTATCCACAGCACATGCACAGGAAACGCACAAGCCGCACCAACTGACAAAACCCACTGCCGAATAAATCCGCGCCGTGAATACGAAAAAACTTGACACAAAAAACCCAGCAAAAACAGCAACTTAACGCGCCCTCACAGCAAGCCCGTAGAGCCACGATCAACCCCATACCAATACCAATACCAACACCAAGGGATACTACAAGCCCGCCATAATGGTCTGCCCGTGCGTTTTCCAAATTGTCAAGCCCAAAAAACCACAGGACCGGCGCCTAAATGAAATAGTGCAACCGGGAACCAACTTGTATTAAAATGGGGCTCCCCCGTCGTGAGAGGGGGACAGAGGTGCGCTGAGACGCTGGAAGGCCAGCCCGAGCAAACACCAAGCCGCATTAAGGCCCCGGCAGGGCCGCATGACGAAGCGCCCGTAATTTCGCGGACGTTTCGCAATGCAAAGGACACAAACATGCAGAACGTACCGGACGAAGTAATCAACATCATTGCCCAGCTTGGACGGCTCGCAGCCGACGCAAACCGCAACCTCGAGAACGCGGACCGTTACCGCCGGTGGTGGAACGAAGAGCAAGAATTGAGCGCAGGGTTCAAAACCGAACGAGACGAGGCAAAAGCCGCGCTCGCCGCCCACATCGCCGCCCACATCGCCGCCCACATCGCCAACACAAACATTTAAGAAGAACGAAAATGGCCGAAATCGAAAAATGCACACGCCTCTATGACGTCGACGTCTCAATTGAAGTAACCGCCGACGAGTGGTGCGGCGTCGCCGACTCCAGCGAATGCGCAGAAATGGCAACACTGCTGTCCGCCGAGCACCTGCTGTACGGGCTGGACGCATGCCCGCTATCAGTAATCGCAAATTTCCTAACGAGAGATCAGGCACAGCACCTGCTAAGCGCAATCCAGAGCAAGTACCCGGACCTCGCCCCCACCACGACGCTAGCGCCGGAAACCGCCGAGGCGCTGCGACGCGCCGCGTTCCTGATCGAATGCATGGCGCACGTGCAGAACCGAGGGGAGAGCCTCTTCCCGATTAGCGAAACGCTCCGCGCCGCCGCTGGCCCCGCGCCAGAACTAACGGCGTCGCCGATGTAAAACCCCTGACGAGTCCGTGAGAGCCGGACGAAACGCCGCGAGGCGTCGGGTTCAAAAAGCACAGAGGACACACCCATGCAAACGCAAGCAGTAAATACAAACTTCGGCGGACAGGTACTTAGCCGAGCATCCACAGAGTGGAGCCGCCGCCCAGACGACGAGCGCTTCACCAGCCTGCTAGACCTGCAGGAACACACGACACGCATACGGGACGCGTCAACCGGTGTAACGGCGTTGGCGAAACAGATCCGCCACCAGAACGAACGGATCGAACTGGAACGCGAGGGAGGCCGGATTCTGGCCCTTGCAGCATGAAAAAATGGCACCTGCTGACCGCTGCCGCGCTCGCACTGACTGGCGCGGTAGCCATGGGACAAACGCGCGCGGCATGTGCC
>Ga0316218_1003366_pt1 | contig 13380 bp, 8 predicted proteins | sample TBH18003metaG_FD_203634 | JGI IMG/M metagenome (GOLD analysis project Ga0316218, IMG submission 203634) | Freshwater microbial communities from Trout Bog Lake, Wisconsin, USA - TBH18003 | ecosystem: Environmental > Aquatic > Freshwater > Lake > Hypolimnion/Profundal zone | place: USA: Wisconsin...
GCTCCAACTCCCGCCGCCGTCAGCCGATTTGTAAATGCCGTTGACAACTGTGCCTGCATATACCGTCTGACTTCGAGTCGGATCGACGATAATCGAGGCTACCGGGGCTGAAAAAATCTGTGACCATGTCTTGCCGCTGTCAGATGTTTTATATATGCCGTCGTTATAGTTTGTTGCGTATAGGGTGGAACTGTTAGCTGGATCCATAGCCAAGGACTGGACATCGCTTAATGTGGTTCCGCTATTGACAGTACTCCACGATAAGTCTCCATTTAGTGTTTTGAATATCCCATTAAAGGCTGTTCCAGAGTAGATGGTATTGCTGTTGTTGGGGTCAAAAACTATGCAATCGTTATTGGAAGGAATGATGGCCTGACTGCTCGAAGGCCTGTCGTGAAGTCTTATCCATGAAGCACCTCCGTCTACGGATTTGTGAAGTCCGGCTTCTGTGTCGGCGTATATTGTCTGACTGTTGGCGGGTGAAACAGCTAACAGACTGACATGATTACTAAGCAACCCGTCGTTGACAGCCGACCATGATGCACCGCTGTTATATGATTTATAGATTCCGTTATAGGTTCCTATGTAGACTATCTGACTGTTGGTCGGGTCTATGGTGAAATTCTCAAAATATACCGCCGTAATACCGCTGCTGATATTTACCCACGATGCGCTCCCATCGATTGATTTAAAAACACCATCTGAAGTCATGCAGTAGATGATTTGGCTGTTTGACGGGTCGATGAGTATGCCGGAAAAAAGAAGGTCGCTTCCTGTAATTCCATTGCCGGCAGCAACCCATGTGGCACCTGCATCGATCGATTTGAAAAAACCGTGGACTCCAAACGCATACACCACCTGGCTGCTGTTCGGATCTGTTGTAATCTGGTATATCGTATCGGAATCAGGCAGCCCGTTGCTGGCAGCTGTCCACGTCAGACCAGCGTCGGTCGATTTTAGAATCCCACCGGTATAAAGGCCTAGGTACATGACATTGCTGTTGTTATGGTCGATGGCAATACCATATGCATCGGTGATCGGACTACCCGAGTATGAAACGCCAAGGTTCACCATTGCCCATGATGCGCCGCCATTTTTTGATTTGAACAAACCGCCATTTTGTGACGAGGCGAATACTGTTTGGCTATCCGTCGGGTTAATGGCAATTGCCATTATATCTCCCCCGGAAAAAGGACCGATATTTTGCCAGGAATTTTCAGCGAAACATGACTGCGGGTGGAATACGGAGCAGAGAATAGCCACTGCAGTTAATGTCATCAATAGACGTTTCATAATACCTTTAGAATGGCAGGAACGGAGCAAACAGCTGGTGGTATCCCGGCGCGAGATTAAAGTGACATAGGATTCTAGGGCAGGTATCAAAGTATCCCCCGAACTTTTCGACAATAATCGACTCCACAGAACGCGGCAAAGATTTCATGCCGTCAACAAGGATAGGTGGCAGGTACTGTTGCCAAACCTTTGACGGACATTACTGGCTAACTACCGATCCCAAGAATGAATTAATGACCTCCTGCACTTCGGGAAGGGTCACCGTGCCGGAGTTGTCCACGTCAACGCAGCTGGCAACGGGCTTCAACCCAAGAAGCATGTCAACGGCGGACTGCACCTCCGCGATGCTGACGGTGCCGTCACCGTCGCAATCGCCGGGTTTTGGCGGGCCGGTCACGGTAAGTGTGCCATTGACGAAGGCGAAGCTGTAGTTGGCGGCCGACAGGGTGCCCTGGGTGACCGTGATCGGGTAGGTCCCGGGGGGGCTCCCTTGGGTGGCGGAGGTGGAGAGTGCCGGGGCGCCGGCCAGGCTCCCGTAGCTGTCCCCGTTCAGGTACCCGCTGTAGCTCGCGCTGAAGGGCGGGTTTGCGCTGTCGAAGGCGCGGTGCTGGTTGTCGGCTTTCACCGTTAGGGTGGCCTTGCCCACCACGATGGTTTTCTGCACCTGAGCTGCCGCGGAGAAGTCCTGATTCCCGGCTTGGGAGGCCTGGACCACGATGCTGCCGGCTCCGGTGATGGTGAGTAGGTTGTCGACCAGCGCCGCCGGGCCGCTCACCAACGCGAAGGTCACCGGGAGGCCGGAAGTGGAGGCGGCACTAAGGGCGAGGGGCTGATCGCCGTAGCCGGCGCTTGCCGGAGGGGTGAAGGTGATGGTCTGTCCGGACGCCGCTATCACCAGGGTGCCGCCCACGCTTCCCGCATAGTTCGCGTCGGTGACGGTCGCGGTAACCAGGTAGCTCCCGGGAGCGCTCGGTGCGGTCGCGCCGCCGTTGTAGGAGACGCTGTAGCCGAGCCCCGCCGGCGTCGTGGTAGCGGTGACCGCCTTGGCAAAGCCGTCGTAGGTCTGGCTCAGGGCGGCGCCGTTCCAGGAGATCCCGGCGGCTGCCTTGACGGCGGCCGTGCTGTTCGACAGCTGGCTGGCCTGGGCGTAGCCGGCGTCGCCCGCCTGATCGTAGAGAACCAGGCAGCTGCCGGAGGAGGCAATCACCGTGAAGGTGGCGCCGCTATTGGTGCAGACCGAAGTGGAGCCGCTGCTGTAGGAGACGGGAAGTCCCGAACTGGCCGTTGCGGCGACGGTGAACTGCGTGTTGAAGGAGGCGGCAGCCGGAGCGGGGAGGGTGACCGTGATGCTGTTTGCCTGCTGATACCCGACCGGCAGCAGGGTGATGTCGTTGGTGGAGACGCCACCCGCCGGTGCGGCTAGGGAGCCGAGCGCCGTCGCCTGATACCCGTCCGCCGACGCCGAGAGGTCGACGCTGCCGGAGGGGACCTCCATGAGGTAGACGCCGTTGTCGAGGCTGGCAAAGCCGGACCCGCCGGCTTGAACGATCGCGCCGGCTACCGGCGCACCGGTCACGCCGTCCCGAACCACCCCGGTCAAAAGCGCAGCGGGGCTGTTTTGGGAAACGATCGTGAAACTGCGGAAGCCGGATTCGGTGACTGCGCCGTAGCCGTCGATGGCCTGCACCTTCCAGAAGCAGTAGCCGTAGCCGTTTCTGCAGTAGCCGCCGGTCGCGAGCCCCTTCAGTTTGGCGGCGGAGAGGTAGGTGGCGCTTTGGGGGATGTTCTCCTCCTGGTAAACGATGCTGCCGAAGTTCTGATCGGTGGCCACCAGCAAGGTGTAGGTGGCGTGGCTCTTGGCGGCGGCGCTTTGCCAGGTCAGCGGGAACAATGAGGAAACGCCCGCCGCGTCGGCCGGGGAGCTGAGGCTGAAGGGCGCCGGCACCGTCGTGTCGTTGGCGAGCTGCCGGTACACGGTCGAGTGGGCGGTGGGCGAGACGTCGCCGGTCTGGTTGTCCTGGGTGTAGTAGAGGACGCTGTAGCTCCCGGCGTTGGGGAAACCGTAGCCGCCGACCCACCGCAGGCCGTCGAAGGTGAGCGGCTGGGTGATGAGATGGGGGATGACCTGGCCGGTGCCGCCGCTGCCGCTGACGCTGGTGACGGGGGTGCGGATCTCAATCCAGGCCTTGGCGATCCGGCTGTTGTCGTTGACCTGCAGCCAGAGGGGGGTATCGCCTGCCTGGACCGGCGGGATGCTGGTGGTGGCGGTGACCGCGGTTATGTCGGCGGGTGCGCCGAGGCTCCTGGTCCCGACCCCCAGGAAGAGGTTCGCTGCCGCCGCGCCGTCCTTCGAGGTGACCGGGAGGTAGCTCCCGACTCCGTCGGCGTTGTCATCCAAGAGCGGGTGCTGGGCCAGGGTGTCGTAGACGCCGGAGTGCAGGGCGGCAGCGGCCTTTCTCGGGTCGCGCAGGGCGACGTTGGAGCTCGCCTGGAGCACCGCGCTGGAGAAACTGTCGCCCCGCCCGAGAAAGTTGATCATGGTGTCGATGAAGTATTCCCCCCCGGTGTAGGTCGTGCCGGTGGCGGAGTTGTAGATGGAGAAGCCTGCCAGCGACTGCTCGTCGGCGCCGGCGGAGCTGATGATGACCCTGCCAGGCTTGGAGAGGCGGGACAGGAAGGCGCCCGAATAGCAGGAGCCGTCTATCACGAAGCGGGGGAAGGCGGCGAGGACGTCGCTGCCGACCCCGCTCTCGAAGTCGTCCAGCCACGGGGCGAGTTCGCCCGGCGCCAGGGTGGAGGCCGCAGTCGTGTCCCCCAGCACGAAACCGTTCTGGCTGCCGTGATCGATCAGGAACAGGTAGAAGGGGGCCGGAGCGGCTGCGTACCTGGCCTTGACCTGGCTGATCGCCGCTTGCAGCTGCTGTTTGCTGACCGCGGATGAGGCGGTGCTCTTCAGGTAGGTTATGTCGCCCGGGAGGAATCCCCGTTTGTTGACCAGGGTGGCGTAGATGCCGTCCGCCGTCGCCGTGTGCTCGGCAAGGAGGCTATGGTCCGAGGCCTCGCCGACCACGATGATCGCGTACCCTGACTGGGGGGTGACGCCGAGGGGCTGGGAGGCGAAGGAGGCTGCCAGGGTAGCGGTCCCCTCGAACCTGGCCTGCACCAGGTAGACGCCGGGGAGGGCGAAGGAGGACGGCGCAGCGCTGCTGAACGTGCCGTTGGCGTCGGTGCTGAGCGCCGTGGCGACCGGTGCGGGGTAGGGGGTCGCCGAGCTGGACGGCGGGGTGATGATCAGGGTGACCGGCATACCCGGCACGGCGCCGGCGTCGGCCGTTTGCAAACTCCCGGATATGGTGCCGCTCTGCCCGGCGCGCAGGCCACCGGGCGGGACCGTAATAGCGAGGGTAGTGCCCGTCCTGCCGGTTTGGAGGGCGAGGGCGAAGCTGGACGACGCCGGAGCGGAAGAGCTGCTGCCGTTCGATGCACGGACCAGGAGGTTGTAGACGATCCCCTGGCGCCAGGAAACGGCGGAGGTGTTCAGGGCCCAGGATGTCGTGCCGGAGGCGGCCAGCCAGGCCGGGCTGGCCGCAAAGGTGGCGTCGCTTTGGAGGTAGTAGCTCCCGTCGTTTACCTGCACCTCGATGCTCGCCAGGCCGGTCCCGGAAGCCGTACCGGTGATCGCGCCGACCGATGCCAGGCCGTACCCTTTTGCAGGTGCCGTGATGGTCGCGTTGAGGTCGGTCCCCGGAAGCACGGTCAGGGTGACGCCGCGAACGGAGTCGGGGGGGATGCCGTTGCTGGCGGTCGCCAACAGCGGATAGCTTCCGGCGCTGCCGGAAGCAGGGGTGCCGCTCAGGATGCCGGTCGCGGGATCAAAAGAGATGCCGGCGGGGAGCGTCCCGGCCACCAGGAAGCGGGGAGCGGGCCAGCCGGAGGCGCCGATACGGAAGGTGCCGGAAGAACCTTCACTGAAATATCCGTTGGTGACACCATTGATGACGGGTACGTTGCTGCTGAGGAGGGTTTTATAGACGCCGTTGGAACCTATGTAAACCGTGCTGTTAACTTGATCTATTGCTATGGCGTTGACATTGGCCTGCATCGTACCACTGTTGGCTGCCGTCCATGACTTTCCGCCGTTGGTCGATTTGAACACCAGTCCCTGCCAGGTTCCCGCATACAGCGTTTGGCTATTGGTCGGGTCGATGGCGAGTGAGTAAATCAGGCTGTTCGGAATGCCGCTGTTGCTTGCCGACCAGGTTGCCCCGCCGTCCGTTGACTTGAGGACACCGCTTCCGGAAATCCCGGCATAGATGGTCTGGCTGTTGCCCGGGTCGATGGCGAGGCAGGAGACGCTCGTATAGGCCGGGCCGCTGTAGGAAGCGGTCCAGGAGGCACCAGCGTCGGTTGATTTGAAAATCGAACCGTAGGTCCCGGCGTAGAGCGTTTGGCTATTGGCCGGGTCGATGGCGATCGATACGACATTTAGACCGGTCAGCCCGTTATTGCTGGCACCCCACGATGCGCCGCCATCGGTTGATTTGAACAATCCCGTCGATTTGGAACCGGCATAGATGGTCTGGCCGTCGCCTGGGGAAATGGCGATAACGCCGATATCCTGATAATAAATCGTGGCGTATCCGGGAACGGTGAAGGTCAGCCCGTTGTTGACTCCGGACCATGTCGCCCCCCCGTCGGTGGACTTGAAAATGCCCCGCGCCGATACGGCTGCATAGACGGTTTGGCTCCGCCCTGGGTCGATCGCTAGAGCCGCGATGTCGGGCAGGCTTATCCCGGTATTGGCGGCAGTCCATGATGCGCCGCCGTTGACCGATTTGAACAGGCCGTTGCCGAAGGTCCCGGCGTAGAGCGTCTGGCTGTCGGCCGGGTCGAGAGCCAGGGCTGTGACGGTGGTGCCCGTCACTCCGCTGCTGGTGGCGGTCCAGGAAGCGGAGCCGTTGATCGATTTGAAAAGCCCCCTGCTGCCATTTACTGCGCCGTTGTAGCCGTTAATCCCGGCGTACACCGTCTGGCTGTTGGACGGGTCGATGGCGAGGGAAACGACGTAGGTGCCCTGGATCCCGTTGCTGGCGGCTGTCCAGGAGGCCCCGCCGTCGGTCGACTTGCACACCCCGCCGCCACCCGTCCCGGCGTAGACCGTCTGGGGGTGGTTCGGGTCGATGGCAAGGGAAGCGGCATCAACCGTCAGGCCACTCCCCGCGGTCCACGAGGCTCCGGCGTCGGTAGATTTGAACACCACGCTGCCGGCGGCATAGACCGTCTGGCTGTTGGAGGGGTCGATGGCGAGCGACCGGATGTAGCTGCCGGTGATCCCGCTGTTGGCCGCAGTCCAGGACGCGCCCCCGTCGCTTGACTTGAAGAGCCCCCCGCCGGCGGTCCCGGCGTAGAGCGCCAGGCGACTGGTCGGGTCGACGGCAAGAGCGCGCAGGTTGGTGTTGGTCATTCCGCTGCTCGCCGCGCTCCATGAGGCGCCGCCGTCGTTTGACTTGAAAACTCCGCCGCCATCCGTGCCGACGTAGACCGTCTGACTGTTGGACGGATCGATGGCAAGGGCGAAGACCTCGATATTGATGTCGGTTATGCCGGAGTTGACGGCGCTCCATGACGTGCCGCCGTTGGTCGTCTTGAAAACCCCGCCGCCGCCGTTGCTGGTCCCGGCATAGACCGTCCGGCTGTCCTTCGGGTCGATGGCGAGGGCGTTGACCGAAGCGCCGGTGATGCCGAGGTTGACGGCTGTCCAGGACGCGCCGCCGTTGGTCGATTTGAAAACCCGGCCGTCGCCTCCTGTCCCGGCGTAGACGGTCTGACCGTCGGTCGGGTCGATGGCTATCGTGTTGACGATCCCCCCGAACGGGCCGATGGATTGCCAATTGGTGCTGGAAAAGCAATCGGGAACGAGGGCGAGCGCATTGAGAAGTGTGGCGGCGAAAAGGGTTACCAACAGCTGGAGCAAGCGAGACCTCCGCTAGGTTGCAGCCCGAACCTAGGTCCAGACGGGTGGGGTGGTTGCGGAGAGAAGTGACGTCCGCTCGGTTCCTGTGACTATCATTAAATGGGTGTCAACGCGAAAATCCAGTAAAACAGCAATTTACGTTCCATCCGGCACCTTTTTTTCTGCCAGCTGAACCTGCTGGAATCATTAACACCTGGTCGGCACCCCGGATGCGTGAAGCACGGTGCGGGCCAAAGGTCCTGTTATTTGGCGGGTTGCAGGACGCTGTCTAGTTATTTGACAGGTACGGAAGGAATAGGGAGCCGGCGGCAGATTGAAGAGCCGTCCATCGGCTGCTTCGCAGCCGTGAACCGTGTCTGGATGTTTGAAGAGCGATTTGACGGATGAACCTTGCTCTACCCTTACCTATGGTCCTGGCGAGTCGGAGCCGTCAAGCCGGGTCCCAAGGGGACCGGCTCCGACGAGGCAGGGACGGATCTAAGGGGAAGGGGGGAGGGGCAGCATTCTGCCGGCACGCCCCGCCTCTGGATGAGCCTAAAGAGGGGCAGACATGACGCGCTGCAAAAAAAGGACACGGGCCGGCCTCCCATGACCCGGGGCGTGGGCGCCCGAAGGTGTCGAGAACCGTCGGGAAATTTTAGTTGAATTTCCTGCGCGGCGACGGCTGATCCCCCCACATCTTCTCTACGGCGATCCGCAGCGCGTGGTTCCACTCATAGGCCACCTCGGCAAAGGGGTTTTCTGGAAACATGGCCTGGATCCCCGTATCTGCGAGATTCCCGTTGCTATCGTCAGCAGTCAGCCGGTCATTACTTTCGTCATAGGTTTTCATGGCAACCTCGCTATACTTGGGTAAGCGGCAGTGTGGTGATCGTTTCATCAGCTTCTTTTCCAGGAGCATATGGCATGCCAAGGCGCAAATGTCCCCGGTTTCCTGGGGAGCGGGGCGGCTGCCGGTAGCTGTCAGGCTGAAAAAACCGACAACTGCTGATTATAAAATTGGCAGCAGAGCCCGAGGGGTAGGGGGCGGCACGACTCTGCCGGAAGCTTTAGGTGCCACCCCGGGAATTGCCTGTGAGCTGCGGGGAACTGCCTTATGCCCGAAAAACGTCAGAGGACGACTCCTTTGGGGTGCAAAGAGTGGCAGGTGGCCCTGCAATGGAACCAATCAATCATTCCAGGCAGAAAAATGACCACTCAAGATTTGGGTGACTGAAACCGATGAGAAGAGGGTGGTTATGTAGTCAGGAGTCCGGAGCGCGCCTGTTTGCTTCAGTACTCGGATCATGTGAACCGGCAAGCTGAATTCTCGAAGCATAGTTGATAGGAACTGTTGACGACTGGTGGGCGACCATCAAAGGGGGGCAAAATGGCAGGTAAGATGGCGGAACCGATTGTAATGGCAGGGGGAACCCCGCAGGAGATCATGGCAGGTCTGGCAAAACTGACACGTCATGACATCACCAAGGAGGAAGAGTACGTGCTCTTGAAAATCCTCTACAACCTCAGTAAATACGCTACGGTACCGGAATTCCTCGATGCCTGCGAAAATCCCTCCCGTAACGGCGTTACGCGCAAGCAGATGGACAGTATCCACTCCATCGTCAAGATCTTGAAGTCCATCGTTTGGTAAGTGCCCAAGCCCCCCGGGCCCGATGGCCCGCGGGGGCGGGTCGTTGCCGCGCCCGGGGTTCCATGGGCGCGATGCAAGCGGGCCACGATCCACATCTGCGGCGACGCCCGGGGCGAAAGTGCTAATCTTGCAGCCGTCTCCCCGAGTTCAGCTGCCTGGCTGCCAACTTCCCCTGAACTCACCCCTCCCCAGTCCCCCAGCGGTCGGTACCTTGTCAGATAAAAATTCCCACTAACAAAGCCATTTCAAAGGGGGGGACCCCGTTTGCTTTCGGTCGCGCCCCTCCTGCCCATTGCTCTACGACAGTCTGAGCCACGGCGTGTTATTGGCGGCGGGACGCGTCAACTTGCGTAGCCGTGCGTCGTTGCTGCCACATGCTGGGTATCCCCCTGGCTGAAATGTGTAAAAAATGTGAAAAATGACAATGGGGCTAAAGTTTTTCCAGGTGCCTGCCGAATAGGGAAACAGGGACATGACGTGCCGAATTTTCCGGTAGTTTTTACGGTCGCGCCGAGTCTGACACTCGCCGCACTTAACCGTCGCCACATACAGACGCTGGCTGCCTGACTTCATATAATGGAGGCGATCATGACTACGAATGCCATATCAGGGGTCCTAGCACCCCCAACCGCGATTCCTACTGTCAGTCAGCCGTTGAAGACCGCCCCTCCGAATGACGCAGCGTCGGTCAGTCAGGCTGCGTCCGCGCTTCCCGGCAGCTCGATTTCCGGCAGCAAGGCTGCCAGCGCGCCTAAAAAACCGGAGGTCGCCGGTGTTGCCGGTACCAAGGAGGCGCCCCGCGCCATGACCCACGTGGTCGAAGTCTACAATCTTCAGGGCAAACCCCGCACCAGGTTTCTCGACAGCCACAACAACCTGATTTACCAGATCCCCTCGGAGGCAAAGGCCAAGATGGAAGATCTCATGGCGAACTCCGCCTCGTCCCCCGACACCGTGGGGTGATGCGGCCTGCAGCGTCGCGGTGCTTGGGACGCGAGCATGCTGACCAACGGTTGCCGGTCTCGGATGCCTCCGTTCCCTATACCTGCCGAGCCGCCCCGACCATTCCGGGGTCCGGCGTTGTTCCCATTCGATGGCGCCGCTCAGCAGTGTCATGAGGGTCGCCCTATGCCCGGAGCCGTACTGCGGCCTGTCAAAGTTGTCGCCGGCACCTGCGGGCGCGTAGTCGAAGGCGCTGTTGCTGATCGCGGCATATTTGTTGATGAGGGCCATTATCTCCAGAATCAGCTCTCGCAGGTAGATTCCGCACTGCCGTGATTCAGGTACCCCGCCAATCGCTGCGACGAGCACGTGCAGGCGAACGTGATCATGGACGCGACGGCCCTGAACCCCGGTTGGTGCCCCGAAAGCTGAAGGTTGAGCATTCCGTCGAGCCAGGAATCTGTCTGGCGCGCAGGTAACAAGGCTTTAGCTTCGGCACCCCCATGTTCGCGGCAAAACGGATTCAGCAGAACGTCCCTCTCATTTCCCACGACATCTCTCCGCTTTTACCTGACGGCAACCACGCGCTTCGTTGCATCCCCTTGCTAAAGCCGTTCAGGGTACCGGTTCGGGTCATTTACGGTAAAGACAGTCCGCCTCTGCGCCGGGGCCGGGAACGTCCTGGCCGGGTCCGGCGGGCGTTTCGGGAGGGGCGGGACCAGGCAGGGGGGAGGTCGCCTCGCACCGGTCGGTGCCCCGTGGGTGACCGGCGCTGCGGTCGGGAACCCGGGACGCCCGCTCTTTTTGCCCGGCGCTCCTCCCGGGCGGTCGAAAATGGTTGTTTTCATGGTGAGGATTTTGTATTTTGTCTGATTACCTTGGATGGAGCAAGAGCCATCACGAACGGAGGACAACCCTGATGAAGGCAACTGCCGAGGAACTGCGCCGCAAATTCGACGGCGACGTGGAGCGTTTTTCCGATCTGGAGCGGGGGCACCTGGCGGCCATGGATTCCCCGCTCGCCATGGAACTGATCGCCTGCGCCGCGCAGGCGGTCAACCCGGGTGCGCGACGGGCGCTGGACGTCGGCTGCGGCGCCGGGAACTACGCCTTGAAGCTGCTGCAGAAATTCCCGGGACTGGACCTGACCCTGCTCGACCTGAGCGGGGCGATGCTGGAGCGGGCGCGGGAGAGGGCGCTCGCCGCCGGCGCCGGCCGGGTGGAAACGGTGCAGGGGGACGTCCGGGGTTTCCTGCCCCAGGGCGGCTACCAGATCATCGTCGCCTCCGCGGTGCTGCACCACCTGCGCGGCGAGGACGAATGGCGCCAGGTGTTCCGAAGGATGTACGACGCCCTCGAGCCGGGCGGCAGCTTCTGGATCTACGACCTGGTGGACCACGAGATCCCCGCGGTCGCCGAGCAGATGCAACGGCTGCACGGCGACTATCTGGTAGCCCAGGAGGGCGAGGCGTACCGTGAGTGGGTCTTCAACCGCATAGCCGAGGACGACACGCCGCGCAGCCTGCAGTTCCAGCTGAACCTGCTGCAGGAAAGGGGCTTTTCCCGCCTCGACGTGCTGCACAAAACGGCGCGCTTCGCAGCCTTCGGCGCTATTAAATAAATTTGAATTGACAATGTGAGCAGAAAATGCAGAGTGTTACGATTCCAATTACAACAAACGGAGCGCACAGCATGACACAGGAAGTTTTTGGACCGACACGACTCGACGCGAAACTGGTGCCGGAGGTGGCACAGAGATGGGGAACGCCGGCTTACCTGCACGACCGCGCGTTCATCGACGACAGCTGCCGGCAGTTGCTCGCGATGCCTAACCCGTTCGGGCTGCGGGTGCGCTATGCCATGAAGGCGAACTCCGATCGCACCGTCTTGCGCGTGGTCACCGGCAACGGCCTCGACCTGGACTGCTCCTCGCTCGAAGAGGCGGCCAGGGCCTGCGCGGCCGGGGTACCGTACAGCCGGATGATGCTGACGACCCAGGAGGTGCCAGCCGGCGAGGGGCGTCAGGAGCTGGAGGAGATGATCCGCTGCGGCTTGAAATACAACGTCTGCTCCATGACCCAGTTCCGGCTGATAGCCGACTTTGCCAAGGAGGCCGGGGTCGACCTCTCCATCAGGGTGCATCCGGGGGCCGAAGGCGGCGGCGAGAGCCAGACGCGGGACACCGGCAGCGAATACTCCTGCTTCGGGGTGCATCTCAACGACGTGCCGGCGCTGGTCGCCCAGGCCCGCGACCTCGGCCTGCGCTTCACCCAGGTCCACGTGCACATCGGCTCCGGGGGGGACCCCGAGAAGTGGCGCGAGAACATCGACCGGGAACTCGGTTTCGTCGACCGGTACTTCCCCGACGCCGAAGCCGTCAGCTTCGGCGGCGGCCTCAAGGTCGCCCGGATGCCGGGCGAGAAGCAGGCGGACATCGCCGCCCTGGGCGCCTATGCCGCCCAGAGGGTCGCGCAATTCCAGGAAAGGACCGGGCGGAAGCTGAAAATGGAGATCGAGCCGGGCACCTTCGTGGTGGCGAATTCCGGCTACATCATCACCACGATCATCGACAAGAAGCTGACCAACGAGATGAATTTCCTCATCGTCGACGGCGGGATGGAACTGCTGTCCCGTCCGCTGCTCTACGGCTCGGAACACCCGATTGCGGTGGTGCGCAAGGACGGCACCCTGCTCTCCAGCGAATTCGACGGCTTCCCGGCTGCCGGGACGGCGCCGTTTGGCATCGTCGGCAGGTGCTGTGAAAGTGGCGACTCGGTGCGCCTGGACGGAGCCGGGAACATCGTGCCCGTGCTGATCGCGGAACCGGAGATCGGCGACTTCGTCGTCATCGGCGGGACCGGCGCCTACTCGGAGAGCATGTCGCCGGAGAACTACAACTCGCACAGAAAGGCGCCCGCGGTCATGAGGACCCCCGCTTCCGAGCTGGTCCTGATCCGGAAGAAGCAGACCCGGGAGCAGATCGTGCAAAACGAGCTGGATGTGGAGATCTAACGCCACGCGCCGGACCGCCGCCTGCAAAGGAGCCGACAGATGATAACCACCCTGGTCCAATTCAAGCTTCCGGAGCCGATTTCCCCGGAAAAGGCACAAGAGATCTTTCTGAGCACGGCGTCAAAGTACACGGAGGTGCCCGGGCTTTTGCGCAAGCAGTACCTGATAACGGAGGACGGGGGGACGGCCGGAGGGGTGTACCTATGGAGGTCGCGGGAATACGCCGAGCGGCTCTTCACCGACGACTGGAAGAAATTCGTGGTCGACAAGTACGGCAGCGCACCTGTCATCAGCTGGTTCGTCACCCCGGTTCTCGTCGACAACGTTTCCGGAACGATTCTCACCGCCGCGCCGTGACGTGACGTGACGTGACGTGACCGGCCGCCGCTTTTGAGAGCCGACCCCTGGCGGCAAGCAGAAATACCCTGTTGCATTCTCAGAAGGTCCCCGCCGCACCGGGGACCTTCTGCCGTTTATGGGTGGGAAGGCCGCGGAATCGGGTGCTACAGCCTGAACTGTGACACCA
>Ga0316218_1003369_pt1 | contig 13361 bp, 12 predicted proteins | sample TBH18003metaG_FD_203634 | JGI IMG/M metagenome (GOLD analysis project Ga0316218, IMG submission 203634) | Freshwater microbial communities from Trout Bog Lake, Wisconsin, USA - TBH18003 | ecosystem: Environmental > Aquatic > Freshwater > Lake > Hypolimnion/Profundal zone | place: USA: Wisconsin...
TTGACAACGAGGCCTGGTGGCGGGCCATCCAGGCGCGGCGCTATTCGGGCGAGCGGCTAGGGCTGGCGAGCAAGGGCGCGTGAGCATGATCCGGCCGATCCTCGTCACCGGCGGCGATGGCCAGCTGGGCACGTCCCTGTGCGGCCTGTCGGTCCCGGAGGGGTACGAACTGGTGGCGCCGGGCCTCGACGTGCTGGACTTCACCCAGCCCGAGACGATCGACGCGGTGATGGCGTCCCGGCCTTGGGCCGCGGTCATCAACGGAGCGGCCCACACGGCCGTGGACCGGGCGGAGAGCGAGCCGGCGCTTGCCTGGACGATCAATGCCGCGGCCCCGGCCCGGATCGCTCAGCTGTGCGCCGCCGCCGGCATTCCGATGGTCCAGGTCTCCACCGACTATGTCTATCCGGGGGACAAGGACGGGGTCTATTCCGAGGACGATGCCGTGGGGCCCCTGGGCATCTACGGCGCGTCGAAGGCGGCGGGTGAGTGGGCGGTCCGCGCGGCGGTTCCGCGGCACGTGATTGCGCGCACGTCGTGGGTCGTGAGCCCGTTCGGGGCCAACTTCATCAAGACCATGCTGCGGCTCGGCGCGGAACGCCCGGAGCTGCGGGTGGTGGATGACCAGTGGGGGGCACCCACCTCGGCCCAGGACTTGGCCGCGGCGCTGCTTCAGATCACCCGCCGGCTGATCGAGGGGCCGGATGCGCCCACCGGTATCTTCCACGTGGTCAATCGCGGCGAGACGACCTGGCGGCGGGTGGCCGAAGCCGTGTTCGAGCGGGCGGCCGGTCGCGGTCGCAAGGTCCCGTCGGTCATTCCCATCGCGACCTCCGAATATCCCACGCCGGCCCGTCGCCCCCTGAACTCCCGGCTGTCGACGGCGCGCCTGGAGGAGGCCTATGGCATCGTCCTGCCCGAGTGGCGTGATGGTGTGGACCGGATCGTGGACCAGTTGCTGCAAGCGGAGACATCAGTCTGATGAAGGGTATCATCCTGGCCGGGGGCTCGGGCACGCGCCTGCACCCGGCGACGCTGGCGGTGAACAAGCAGCTGCTGCCGGTCTACGACAAGCCGATGATCTATTATCCGCTGTCGGTGCTGATGCTGGCGAAGATCCGCGAGGTGCTGATCATCTCCGCGCCGGAATATCTGGACAATTATGTCCGGCTGTTCGGCGATGGCTCGCAGCTCGGCATGACCATCTCCTACAAGGTGCAGCCGAAGCCCGAGGGGCTGGCCCAGGCCTTCACCATCGGCGCCGACTTCATCGGCGACGACGCGGTGTCCCTGGTGCTCGGGGACAACATCTTCTTCGGGGCCGGGCTGGACGACCTGCTGCGCTCGGCAACGGCGCGGGAGAGGGGTGCGACCGTCTTCGCCTATCGCGTCGACGACGCACGCAGTTACGGGGTCGTCGAGCTCGACGCCAACGGCATGGCGCTGTCCCTTGAGGAGAAGCCTGCGCAGCCGAAGTCCAACTTCGCCGTGACCGGCCTCTACTTCTACGACAACGACGTGGTCGACATCGCAACCCACCTCAAGCCTTCGGCCCGCGGGGAGTACGAGATCACCGACCTGAACCGCGTCTATCTGGAGCGTGGCACTTTGCACGTGGAGAAGATGTCCCGGGGCTATGCCTGGCTCGACACCGGCACCCACGACAGCCTGCTGGAGGCCAGCGAGTTCGTCCGCACCATCCAGCATCGCCAGGGCATCCAGGTCGCGTGCCTGGAAGAGATCGCCTACCGCAACGGCTTCATCGACGCCGAGCGGGTAAGGGCGGCCGGCCGGTCGATGGAGAAGACGTCCTACGGGCGGTATCTGCTAACCTTGGCGGGCTAGATATTTCGCTGAGGCGGCCGCTGCCTTCAGCAGCTCGCGATGGGACTGAACGTCGCGATCATGGGGGCGGCGTGACAGATCTTGTCGACACCATCGTCGTGGGCGCAGGCGTCGTCGGCCTTGCCATCGCGCGTGCCCTTGCCAGAAATGGCCGTGAAGTCCTCATCCTCGAGGGCGAGCGCCAGTTCGGCAGCTGGACCAGCGCGCGCAATTCCGAAGTGATCCATGCCGGGATCCATTACCCCGCGGGATCTCTGAAGGCCCGGCTGTGCGTCGAGGGGCGGCACCAGCTCTACGGCTTCTGCCGGGACTTCAGTGTGCCACATCGCCAGTGTGGCAAGCTGATCGTGGCGTCCAACACCGATCAGGTGCCGGAACTCGAGCGCATCGCGGCGGCCGCTGCCGCCAATGGCGTCCATGACCTGCAATTTCTGTCCGGGCGCGAGGCGGCGGCCCTCGAGCCGCACGCACCCTGTGCTGCGGCGCTGTTGTCGCCGTCCACCGGCATTGTTGACAGCCACGCCTTCATGCTGGCCCTGCTGGGCGACGCCGAGGCGCTCGGCGCTCGGCTCGTCTGCAACACACGGGTCGAGCGTCTCGTCCGGGCGGGTGACCATTGGCAGGTCTGGTTTGCCGGAGGCGAGGCACCGGTCTGTGCGCGAACGGTGATCAATTCCGCCGGTCTCGCCGCCCAGGCCCTGGCTGCCGCGACCGAGGGGCTGGATCCGTGCCACGTGCCGCGGCTCTTCCTCGCGCGGGGTGTCTACTTCACCTATGCGGGCAAGGCCCCGTTCGAGCGGCTGATCTACCCGGTGCCGGAACCCGGCGGGCTCGGCACCCACCTGACCCTCGACCTCGCCGGACAGGCCCGCTTCGGTCCGGACGTCGAGTGGATCGATCGCGTTGATTACACGGTCGACCCCGGCCGGCGCGCCGGGTTCGAGGCCGCGGTGCGGAAGATCTGGCCCAGCGTGGACGTCTCTCGCCTGTCGCCCGGATATGCCGGCATCCGCCCCAAGGTTTCCGGCCCTGGTGAGCCTGCCGCTGACTTCATCATTTCGGGGCCCCGCGACCACGGGCTCCCGGGGCTCGTCAACCTGTTCGGGATCGAGAGCCCGGGTCTGACCGCGTCGCTCGCCATAGCGGACCTTGTGGCTGGAATGGTCGGGGAGTAGGTCGGCTGAGCAACGCCACGCGGCTATGCTTGGCTCGACACCGGCACTCATGACAGCCTGCTGGACGCCAGTGAATCCGTTCGCACCATCCAGCATCGCCAGGGCATCTGTATTTCCTGCCTCGAGGAGACCGCTTGCCGCAACGGTTTCATCGACGTCGAGCAGGTGAGGGCAGGGGCTCGCCCGATGAAGAAGGCGCTCTGCGGACGGTGCCTGCTGAGTCTTGTCAGCTAAAATCCGTCTCCTGGCCGGCTTGACGTGGAGTGCCCCCACATTTCTCGTCTGCGTGGACGTCATTGACTTCGCCTGTGGGTGAGCCCTTGCTCGGGTCGGATATCTTGACGGTAGTATCGTGACGTGATACTGATGGCGTGTAATAGGGACGGTCGGTGGCTATTCAGAATTTTCGGGATCCGCGGTGTGCATCGATCTTCAATGGTGCCGGTCCTGGGAAGGGTTTTCCGGCGGACTTGGTCCGGATCGTCAGGCGGAAGTTGGAAATGCTTGACGCGGCCAATGCGCTTGCGGACTTGAAGGCCCCGCCCGCCAACCGCCTCGAGGCGCTCTCAGGGGATCGCGCTGGGCAGCATTCGATCCGGGTCAATGACCAGTTTCGTCTGTGTTTTGTGTGGACGCCTGCGGGCCCAAGAGACGTAGAGTTTGTCGACTACCACTAATATACCAGCCGGTGCCCCCAAGTGTCTCACCGAGGAGAGCGCGTTGATGCCAAGCCCAGTCCAGCACCCGGAATACGCGCCTGTCCATCCCGGTGAAATCCTCACCGAGGAGTTTCTCATTCCGCTGCGATTGACGCCCTATGCCGTCGCCCGTCGCATCAATGTTCCTCGTACGAGGATTGAACGCCTCGCGCGAGGGGAGACGCCGGTCTCGGTAGACACTGCCCTTCGCCTCTCCAGATTTCTGGGGACAACCCCGCAGTTCTGGCTGAACCTTCAGTCGAGGTTTGATCTCCTCACAGCCGAGGTCGAAGCCAGCGAACTCGATGCAATCGTTCCGGTTTCTACGGCTGCCTGACCACTGCCCCTCTCGCGGCAGGCTCAAGCTCACCAGCACATTGGCATACGCTGCGCATGCTTGCCGGCGACCGGCCGGTGGATGCCAGCACAACGTTTCGCATGCGCCTTGCCGTGCATTCGCCGCGTGGGCTCAAATATTATAGCGATAGTCGTTACAATTGGGAGGTGCCCGTGATCGAACTGAAGGTCCGTAAGGTCGGGAATTCGCTGGGTGTCGTTCTTCCGAAAGAGGTTGTGTCCCGTCTGCAAACCCAAGAGGGCGCTACGCTCGTTCTGTCCGAAACGCCTGAGGGCGGCTACCGCCTGACGCCTTACGATCCTGACTTCGAGCATAGGATGGCCAAGGCTGAGGACTTGATGCTTCGGTACCGGGACACCCTGCACGTCTTGGCGAAATGACCGAGCCGATCTGGATTGGCCAGAAAGAGACGCTTCTGCTTCACGAACGACTTCTGGTTCAGCACGGTGGCGCTGCGGGCTTGCGGGATGAAGGGTTATTGTCTTCAGCTTTAGCGAGGCCGATGCAGCATGCAGTCTTTTCTGAGGCTGCCGAGCTTGTCTATCTGGCTGCGCTCTACACCGATGGAATTGTCAAAAACCATCCATTCATTGATGGAAGCAAGCGTACTGGATTTATTCTGGGCGTTTTGTTCCTAGAACTGAACGGATACCGCTTCACCGCCACCCAGGAAACGGCTGCAAATGCTGTGATCATGTTGGCAGCTGGCGACGTTGACGTTGGAGGATATGCGGACTTCCTGGCCGCAAACTCGCATCTGGCTCGCAGCTGAGCCACCGCACTTAGCTGTCAGCTCATGCTGTGAGCCCGCCTCACGCCCCGAACTGCGCCTGACGTCTTGCCCTATCGTTGCCGAGGTGTCGCCGGTCGGCGCGTCGGGTGAGGTTGGTCAGCTGGATGTGGGTGGCACCCGATGCCACCAGCCTCGTGATCCGGTCCGGCTTCTTGCAGACGCGCCGCACATAGGCCCAGGCCCGCTTGAGGGCGCAGCCGAAGCCCTCGAACCGGTCCTCCCGAAAGAAGTCCCATGCAATCAGCATGATGCGGCGGCGGGTTTCGTTGGTCACGGTCATGGCTTTGATCCTTTCAAGGTGTTGCGCCGGCCTGCAGGCGCAGGGGCGCGTCGCGCGCAGGGGGAGAGCTTGCGTCGCCGTGTCTCGGTTGAATGGGGAGGGGGAGGGGCTAGCGGTCGGTGCGCGCGGAGAGGCCGTCGGCCGCGAGGGCCAGGAGCTCCACGAAGATCGACCGTGGCAGGTAGAAGCGCCAGTCGTCGTGATCGGCCCGGATCGCGAGGACCTCGACGCCCGAGAGCCAGCGCTCCAGCACCTGAGGCGAGGTCTTGCGCCGCTTGACCTCGCAGCGGAAGGTCATGTCTCCGACCGAGAGGCGCAGGTCACCCCGGAGCCCCCTCGAGCCCAGGCGCGAGCCGATGGCGCCGCTGCCTGGCTGTCGGCGTACTGAAACACCGTCGATCCTGGCGAGAAGGCGTGACAACTCGGCCTCTCCCCTTGGACCCTTCTGTCTGGGATCAGACGCCATCGAAGATCTCCTCCCCGATGGCATAGCCATGGATCTCAGAAGGGATCGCGCTGATGACGAGGGAGCATGTGGGCGGCGTATCGTCGTGAGATCTCTCCCGATCTTCGACTTCATCCAGGGCGTCGATCATTCGGATCAGGCGCTCAACCGCCCACTCGAGGGCGAGCCTCGCGCTGACGCCTTCGGGGATCGAGATTTCGATTGAGGGGGAAGTCATGGTGTTTGGCCCCGAATTGCGTTACGGAAAAATTCCGTCACGAGCCTCATTGTCGAACCAAAAGTATCAATTGGCCGGAAATTGTCAATACCAAAAGTATCAATAAATCAAATCAAGGCTGCTCGTGCTTTGGTCGGGTGGTCGCAGGAGGATCTGGCGTTGGCGTCGGGCGTGTCCCTGCCGACGGTCAAGCGGCTCGAAGCTGCGGGCGGGGCGCTTGGAGGGCGGGGTACAACGGCGATCAGCTTGGTTACCTCGCTCGAAGCCGCCGGCATCATCTTCATCGACGAGAACGGGGAGGGGCCCGGGGTCAGGCTCCGGAAATCGTCGACCTGAAGGCTCCTGGCTCGAGTGACCGCTTCGCCGCTTGCGGCGGTCTTGGGCGGCGGAGCGAACCCAGTTCAGTCCCCTGAAGCCCACCGAGGCGGGAGGTCGGGTGGCAACTCAAACGATCGGTGCATGTAAGTGCCTGTCGCACGCGCCCCGCCCGGGCCAGTGAACCCGACCTGCGCGCTGCCGCAATGCCCACACATCGACATCCGGATCGACCCGCGGGGCCCGCTCGGCGGGTGCGCTCCAGGTCAGCGGTGGCGTCGACGCGGACTGCATTCCGTTCAATCTTCCAGCTTCGGCCCCCGTCGCGGCCGCTGCTAGTCCCCCAGCCGCGCGGTGCTCAGGCGCTGGAGATCGGCCTTCACCGGGGCGATGACGCTGTCCCAGTCTCCCGGTTGCGCCTGACGGAACAGTTTCGCGCTGGGATACCAGGGGGTTGGGCCGTCGCCCCCGAACCAGCGCCAGCAGGCGTCGAAGCGGTTCAGGATCCAGACCGGAACGCCCAGGGCCCCGGCCAGGTGCGCCGCGGCGGTGTCGCAGGTGATCACCAGGTCCAGCTGGGCCATGGCCGCCGCCGTGTCCGAGAAGTCCTGCAGGTCGGGTGCAACATCGCGGATCGATCCCCAGATCGCGTCCCGGGCCCGGAGGTCCGCCAACTGCTGCGCGGGAGGGCCGAGCTGCAGGCTGTGGAACCGGATGCCGGGCACCTCCAGCAGGGGGCGCAGGGCAGACAGGGGCAGGGAGCGGCGAAGGTCGGTCAGATGCGCCACCCGGTCGTCCGGCCGCGTCCCGCCGCCCCAGACCAGGCCGACGCGAAGGTCGTGCGCGGGCCCGAGGCGACGAGCCCAGGCCGCCGTCCGCGCCGGATCGGCCACCAGGTAGGGGCTGCTCAGGCTCTCCGGTCCCGCATCCAGGGCCAGCGGCAGGGACATCAGCGGCACCTGGACGTCGAAGGGCGGCAGGGGCTCGCCCCGGGTCACGATGTGGTCGACGCCCGCGAGGCCCGCCAGCAGGGGGGCGAGGCCCGGCTGCACCTCGAGGACGATCCGGCCCCCCCGGTCGGCCAGCCGGGGCACGTAGCGGCAGAACTGCAGGGTGTCGCCCAGGCCCTGTTCCGCGTGGACGAGGAGCGTCCGGCCCGCGAGGGTGTCCTGGCCGAGCCAGAGGGGCTGGGCAAGGCTTCGGCGCATCCTCGCGAACTGCCGGGTCTCCCACCGGCTCTCATAGAGGTCCCACCCGGGACGAAGCTCGCCGTTTGCGAGGCGCACCATGGCCAGGTGATGCCGGGCCTCCGCGTCGCCGGGGGCGTGGGCGAGGCCCGCTTCCAGGCTCGCGATCGCGTCGGGCAGGCGGCGCAGCTCGAAGAGCGCGACGCCCCGGGCATTGTAGGCTTCGGCAAGGGTCGGCTTCAGCGCGATGGCGCGGTTGCAGCAGGCCACGGCCCCCTCCAGGTCCCGCAGCTCATAGAGGACCGCGGCCTTGTTGTGGTGAGCCTCCGCATGGTCCGGATCGAGGGCCAGCGCCGTCTCGCAGCTGGCCAGGGCCTGAGCCGGACGGCCGACGGCCAGCAGGGTGCCGACCTGGTTGCAGAAGGCGTGAACATTGCCCGGGTCCAGCGCGATGGCCCGGCCGAAGGCGTCCAGTGCCTCCTCCGGGCGATCAAGCTCGGCAAGCACGACCCCGCGGTAGCTGTGGGCCTGGCTGAAGGTCGGCTGGGCCAGGATCGCCTCGTCCAGGAACAGCAGCGCATCCTCCAGACGCCGCAGACCGAGCAGGGTCGTGCCCAGGCCGAAATAGCCCTGCGCCGACGCCCCGCCCAGGACGATCGCCTGGGAGTGGCTCTCAAGCGCCTCCTCCAGGCGTCCGAGGTCGAACAGCGTCACCCCGCGATAGCGGAAGGCGTCGGCAAAGTCCGGGGCTGCGGCCAGGGCCCGGTCGAAGCTGTCGAGGGCGTCCTCGAGCTGGCCCAGGCTGCGGAGCACCGTGCCGACATTGAGGTGGGCGCGGGCATTGGCCGGATCGATCTCGACCTGCCGCCGGTAGGCCCCCAGCGCGTCCTCCCGCCGACCCAGCTGGACAAGGGCCCCGCCGCGATTGCCGAAGGCCGGGCCGTACCGGGGATCGATGCGGATGGCCCGGTCGCACAGTCTGAGCGCCTCCTCGAACCGGTTCAGCCGGATGAGGGCGGTGCCGAGGTCGGTGCAGGCGGCCGGAACATCGGGTCGGATCAGCACGGCCTGCTGCAGGTGGTCGACCCCGTCGTCCAGCCGTCCGGACTGGAGGCAGACCACGCCCAGCAGATGCAGGGCGCTGAAGTGCCGCGGGTCCTGCGCCAGGGCTGAGCGGTAGTGCTGCTCCGCCTCCGCAAGGCGTCCGGACTGGTGCAGGGCCAGGCCCTGGGCGACCCGCGCATCTGCGGAAGTGTCCATGGTGATCGACCTGTCGGGCTTGGATGGTGTCCGGAACATCGGATTTTCGAGCGGCAGCGAGGTCTTCGACTGCGCGCCTGCGGATGGGGTCCAAGAGTCGGGAGGCCGTGTCAATCTCGGGGGTCGAGGCCGGTCAGGGTGTCGTCGTGCCGTCCGCCAGACGTGCCTCCACGGCCTCGGTCACGGCGGCCAGCGGGGCCGACCAGTCTCCCCGCCCGGTCTGGCGCAGCAGGCGGGCGGTCGGATACCAGGGGCAGGTCTCCGAGGCGAGACCCCACCGCCACTCCGGCTGGAACGGCAGCAGGATCAGCAGGGGGCGGGCGAGGGCCCCGGTCAGGTGGGCGACGCTGGTGTCGACGCTGATCACCAGGTCCATCTCAGCGCAGGCGGCGGCCGTGTCGGAAAAGTCCTTGAGGTCGTCCGTCAGGCTGACGATGTCCGGCCGACGGCGCAGCACCGCCCGGTCGGTGTCCCGCAGTTCCTGTTGCAGGAGGACGTAGCTCGGCCCCGGCGGCAGGGCATCGGCCAGGACCTCCAGAGGCAGGCTGCGGTTCGCGTCATTGGGATGGGTCGGCCGTCCGCTGCAGACAAGCCCGATGCGCAGGTCCCCGGACGGGGGAAAGCGGGCCGCCCACTGGGCCGCGACCCGGGCCGGGACCGACAGATAGGGCACCTCCGCCGGGATGTCGGGATGGCGGGACTGCAGGGCGAAGGGCAGGCTCATGAACGGGCAGTGATAGTCCGCATCCGGTACGGGCGACCCGACGGGTACCACGGTGGGGTTTCCGGCCAGGGTTTCGAACAACTCGACCAGGGGCGGGAAGGCTTCCACGATCACCCGGGCCCCGGCCCGCTGGAGCAGGGGCACGTAGCGGGCGAACTGGATGGCATCGCCGAACCCCTGCTCGGCGTGGACGAGGATCGTGCGGCCGGTCAGGTCCTCCCCCCGCCACAGGGGCATGCTCCGCGGGCGGACCGGCGGACCGAGTTTCAGTCCCTGCAGCCGCCATTCGAATTCCCGCCACCCCTCGGCATGGCGGCCGGTCAGCAGCAGGCACAGGCTGTACCACCAGTGGGCCATCGGATTGTCGGGATCGAGGGCGATCGCCGTCTCGTAGCTTTCCAGCGCCTCGGGGTAGCGTTGCAGCTTTTCCATGAGGCCGGCCCGCAGGAGATAGACCGCGGTCGCAGTGGGATACACCCGGCGGAGCCCCTCGACGCAATCGAGGGCCGCGTCGAAGCGTCCGGCAGTCTCCTGGGCGTGGGCGAGGTTCAGTCCGTAGTCCAGCTCCCTTGGGGACAGCTGCAGGGCCCGGCCGAAGGCTTCCGCCGCCGCATCCGGCTGCCCCAGGCCGTTCAGGGCCTGGCCCAGGTGGTTGTGGGCGGCCGCCAGCGTCGGATCGAGGCGCACCGCGTGAGTGGCTTCGGCCTCCGCCGCCGCAAAGGCGCGGCGCTGGATCAGGCAGTGGGCGAGGGCGTTGCGGGCGGCGGCGGAGGCCGGAGCCTGCGACACGGCGGCCCGGGCGAGCGCCTCGGCTCCGTCCAGATCGCCGGTCTGCAGGCTCGCGACGATCCCGGCCAGCCGTTGGCTCAGGTCCGGCCCGGTGGGGGGAGCGGTCCCCCGCAGGTCGAAGGCTTCCGCCAGGGTGCCGACCACCTGTTCGACCACCGGCTCCCAGCGGTCGCCGGATTGCCGGAACTGGGTCAGGGAGGGGTACCAGGGCGTGTCCGTTCCCGACTGCATCCAGCGCCAGCAGCTGTCCTTGCGGTTCAGCATCCAGGTCCGGGCCCCGAGGGCACCGGCCACGTGCACGACGGAGGTGTCCACGGCAATGACGAGGTCCAGGCTGCTGATCACCGCCGCCGTGTCGGCCAGATCGGACAGCTCCGGCCCCAGGTTCGGGAAGGCCAGCGCCGGGTTCGCGGCGCAAAAGGCGGCGTGCTCGGCCTCGGCCTCCGTCCCGACCTGCAGGCCGACGAAGGTCACGTCCTGCGCCACGAGCGGGGCCAGGGTGTCGAGGGGAATGTTGCGCCGGGCATTCATGGCGTAGGTCTCCGGGCGGTCCGGATGCACGCCCCCCGACCAGACGAGGCCCACCCGCGGGCGCGCGGCCGTGCCGACCATCTCCCGGAGCCGCTCGGCCCAACGGGCCTTGAGTTCCGGATCGGCGGCCAGATAGGGGGCGAAGGGTCTCAGGGCCTCCCCGTCGACCTCCAGCAGGGCGGGCAGGCTCATGACGCTCACCCGGTAGTCGGCGGCCGGGGGCGGATCACCGACCCGGGTCAGGCTGGCCATGCCGGGCAGGGACCGCAGCAGCCGCACCAGGGGCGCGCGCACCATCAGGTGAACCTCGGCCCCCCGGTCGGCCAGCCGGGACGCCAGGCGACAGAACTGGACCGTGTCGCCGAGCCCCTGTTCGCAGTGGACCACGATCGAGCGGCCGGTCAGGTCGGCGGGCGGCCGCCAGGCGGGTTGCGTGAGGCCCGCGGGCGGCTGGTAGTGCCCCGACGCCTCCAGCCGCGCCTCCATGTCGGCATAGCCTCCCCAGTCACCCAGGGCCACGCGGGACATGCCCCGCAGCCATCTCGCCCGGGGGTCACCGGGTTTCCGCTCGAGAATTCCGGCCAGCTCCTCCAGCGCCGCCTCGTGGCGGACGAGGGACTGGAGGATCGTGGCCCGCAGGAGGCGCGCATCCTCGTTCCCGGGGTCGAGGGCCAGTCCGGCCTCGACCATGGCGAGGGCCTGCGGGAGGACCCCGGCGCTGGACAGGATCTCGGCCTGGATGATCCGCGTCTCCCCGGTCTCGGGCAGTTGGCTCGCCACCTCGAAGGCATCGGCAAAGCGTCCCTGCTGGGAGAGGGCCGTGGCGCGGATCATGCCGGCCAGCAGGTCCCCCGGTGCGATCTCCAGCGCCAGTCGCGCAAGTTCGGCGGCCTGGGGGCGCAACTGCGACTGCAGCGCGCAGGAGGCCAGCACGTTCAGGGCCCCGACGTCGGTGGGGTCCAGCCGGAAGGCTTCTGCGGCCAGGTCGCTGGCCCCGGCCACGTCGCCCCGGCGCAGGGCGATCCAGCCGCGCTCCCGCCACAGGGCACCCGCGTGCGGCGTCCGCGCGATCATCTGCTGCAGCAACCGGTCGGCTTCGGCCTCGGACCCGGCGGCCATCAGGGCCTGGACCGCGGCCAACCCCGGATCGGGATCGCTGTCGGCCATGTCCGGATCCTTTCTCGCCCTCCGCCGGGGACCGCCCCCCGCGCCGACGACGGGGAGGGGGGACGGATTCTTGGGGGTGGGTCAACAACCGGGCGGAACCGGAACGGAATCAGACTAGCGGGAACAGGCTCCGGGCGCTTGCGGAAACGGGATCGCGGCGGAGCCCGCACGGGTCAGATCGGGGACAGCCGCCGTGAGCTTGATCAGCGTTCCACCCTGTCCGGTCTGCAGCGGCGCGTGCCGGTTGCTGGACGTCATGGATTTCAACCGGAGCTGCGAGGAGGGCCGGGGCGTCTTCCTGCCGGTGGTGGGGGTGCCGATCTACTATGCGCTCTGCGAGGACTGCGGGTTCTGCTTCGCGCCGGAGATGCACCAATGGTCCCTCGAGGACTTCGCCGCCCACGTCTACAATGACGACTACCGGCTGGTGGACCCGGACTACGAGCTGGTCCGTCCCGCGGGCAATGCCGCGCTCCTCACCTCCCTGTTCGGCAAGGAGGCCGGGGCGATCCGTCACCTCGACTATGGCGGCGGCAATGGCGTGCTGTCGGACCGGCTGCGGGTGGAGGGCTTTGCGTCCACCTCCTACGATCCGTTCGTGGACCTGGACGTGGATCCGGTGTCCCTGGGCCGGTTCGACCTGATCACCGCCTTCGAGGTGTTCGAGCACGTCCCCGACGTCGGGGCCCTGATGTCCAACCTCGCCGCCCTGCGGGGGGAGCGCGGCCTGATCCTGTTTTCCACCCTGACCTCCGACGGGCACATCGCCCCCCACCAGCGGATCAACTGGTTGTATGCCGCCCCGCGAAATGGTCACATCAGCCTCTTCTCCCGCAGGAGCCTGACCTGTCTCGCCCTGCGGTTCAGCCTCAATTTCAGCAGCCTGTCCGAGGGACTGCACGTGTTCTGGGACAAGCCGCCGGCCTTTGCGGCGCACCTCTTCGGCTGACGGCACGCCGGCGGCAGAGCAATCACGGAAGGCCCGCATGACGGCTCATCCCTCCCTCGCGTCCCGGCTCGACGCCCTGCCCGGCGGCTGGCCCGTCTGGCGGCTGATCGTGCTCGTGTCCCTCGGCGGGTGCTTCGAGTTCTACGACCTGATGATGACCGCCTACATCTCGCCGGGCCTGGTCCAGGCGGGGATCTTCCACACCGGGAAGGCGGGCCTGTTCGGCCAGAGCGACCAGGCCATGTTCGCCGCCGCGACCTTCCTTGGCCTGTTCATCGGCACGGTGGCCTTCGCCCGGGTCGCCGACCGGTTCGGGCGGCGGAGCGTCTTCACCGCCTCCCTGATCTGGTACGCACTGGCGACCCTGGCCATGGCCTGCAGTTCCACCGCCCTGCAACTGCACCTGTGGCGGCTGGTGTCGGGGATCGGCATCGGGGTCGAGTTGGTGACCATCGATGCCTATGTCTCGGAGATTGCGCCGGCCCGGCTGCGGGGGCGGGCCTTTGCCGTCAACCAGGCCATCCAGTTCACGGCGGTGCCCCTGGTGGCCCTGGCCTGCTGGCGGCTGCTGCCCCTGGCACCGCTGGGCGTGGCGGGGTGGCGGTGG
>Ga0316218_1003386_pt1 | contig 13304 bp, 12 predicted proteins | sample TBH18003metaG_FD_203634 | JGI IMG/M metagenome (GOLD analysis project Ga0316218, IMG submission 203634) | Freshwater microbial communities from Trout Bog Lake, Wisconsin, USA - TBH18003 | ecosystem: Environmental > Aquatic > Freshwater > Lake > Hypolimnion/Profundal zone | place: USA: Wisconsin...
ATTTGTTTGGTGGAAAGAGAGTATGAATTTTTAAATGAATAATTCATATAAACGCTAATGAAATTATCGCGGCAACATATTTTTTTACTTTTGGCAGCTTTCATTAATCTGGCAGCAGGCTTTCTAAACTATTTGTTTTTTCATCCTGATATTATTCTGTTTCATGTCATTCATCTTCCATCTATTCATCTTTTCAGCATTGAAAATATTTTTATTCAACATTTTTTAACCGGCTATTTCTCTGATATAACCTGGTGTATCGCATTGTGCTTGGTGACAATTGTTTTAGCTGATTTAAATTATTTGAAAAGAGGTGGAATAATGCTTATCTTAACTGTACCATTTTTATCGGAAGCGGCACAATATTTTGGCTTTATTCTCGGCACATTCGATTGGTATGATGTTCTAACATATTTGGCAATAGTTTTTTTGTTTGTGTTGTTTTCCTCAACCCTGAAACAAAAGCTATATGAAAAAGATTAAATCATTATTCCCTGCAATTTTAGTTGCTGTTATTTTCTTGTTGATGGCTATTGCCAGCACACCCCCAGCGCAAGTTGTTGCTGATACAAAATACAATGGCTATTTTAAATATTATCCCGAAAAAGACGAAGTAGTGAAGAATGCAGGTAAGCTTGCGTTTCTAAAATCTGCTTCCAATCCTACCATTGTATTGCGTGTTCCGCAAGCCAGCAGAGAAGTATTGGATGAAGATAAAAATGTGAAGACAGATAAAAATTATGACGGCACCAATAACCTGAACGATATCAATGTGTACAATGTAATTGAAAAAGAAATGTTGAAAGGTGGATTTACGGTAAGAGACAGAGCTTTGTTTGCAAAGGTATTGAATGATAAAAGTGTAAATGATTATTCTAAAATAAAAGAGTTAACGGAAACAGATTTAATATTAGAGCTCAGTAGTATTCAATATGTAAAATATCCATTAAATAATTTTACTTATTACTCAACAGGGAAAAAAGGGATAGAGCTTCAAAACACACATACTTGTTCTAATTATTTTAATTTATACGGATTGAAATTGGAATTTAGATTAATCAAAGTAAAAGAAAATGATTTCATCGGATCATTCACTTACAATTATGTTCCGGGTGAAAACAATGTTTGTAATTATAACATCAATGTGAATGCGGCAAATTTCTGTTACGAGCCTTATTTGAATCAAGGTAATGTAGTGGTTACGAAGTGGAATTTAATTCCGCAGACAGAAGTAGAGAAGTTTGTAAAGAATTCTGCTCAAAAATTAGTGAGAGAGATTATGCCTTAAATTATTTAGTGATCTTATAACACCATCTTTTTAATTTACCTTCAAAATCAAATGGGGTAGTGGCTTTGGTGATGTCTTTGATTTCCGAAGCCATTATTTTTTCTTTCTCTAAAATAAACTTGGAAAAGTTGGTGCTGAAATAAACGATACCTTTTGATGAGGTTGCATGCAATACATCATTTAATAATTCAACATGGTCTCTTTGAATGTCTAAAAAATCTTTCATTCGTTTACTGTTACTGAATGTAGGCGGATCAATAATAGTCAAATCAAAACTATCAGGCTGTAGTGTTTTTAAATATTGTTTTACATCATCATGAATAAAATGGTATTTGGTTTTGTCTTTAAAATGATTGATGATAAAATTATCTTCTGCCCAGGTTAAATAGGTTTTGGAAAGATCTACTGAAGTAACCGATGCTGCATTGCCCTCAGCAGCGTACACCGAAAATGAACCGGTGTAACAAAACAAATTCAAAACTCTTTTATTGGAGCTATGTTCTTTAAACAATTGCCGCGTTATGCGATGATCTAAAAATAATCCGGTATCTAAATAATCCGTCAGGTTCACTAAAAATTTCAATCCATTTTCTTCTACAGTAAAATATTCCTTGGCTTCATCCAATTTTTCATATTGCTGGCTGCGATGATGCATTCTTCTTCTTTGCTTGATAAATACATTCTCATTCTTTGTGCCTAATATTTTACAAACAACCACAATGCAGGCTTCTAACCAGGCATCATGTTCTTCATCTGTCATGCCATGTCTGCGTAGATATTCTGCGAGATAAACTTTATCATCATACAATTCAATGCAAAAAGGAAATTCAGGGAGGTCATGATCGTATACACGCCAGCAAGAAATATTTAAACGCTTTGCCTGTTTGCTTTTGTGCTTGTATACTTTCAGCAAACGATTTTCGAACATCATGCCCTTATCTCCCAAAGGGAAATTGTTTTGCTTGGTAATAATTGTTGTGTCGGACATTTATATACAATAAAAGTGCAAAGAAAATTAACTTTACACTTTTGAAAATACAATTTTAAGTTCGAATAATTACCTGATTTAATTATTCTATCGTGTGAATATGCTATTTCAATTGACTCAATGCTTCCTTAATTCTTGCCCATGCTCTTTCTATATTATTCATGCTGTTGGCAAAAGAAAAACGAACACAATCAGGTTCTCCAAATGCATCGCCCATTACCGAAGACACATGCGCAGTATTTAATAAATACATTGAGAAATCTGCTGAGTTCTTTATAGTCTCAGTGCCATTTGATTTTCCGAAATAGTAACTTACATCCGGAAAAATATAGAATGCGCCTTCGGGCTCAAAACATTTTAGTCCGGGAATATCTTTTACTAATGCCAAAGTTTTTTCTCTTCTTCTTGTAAACTCCTCCGTCATTTCTTGTGATGGTCTTAAATCGCCTGTCAATGCCGTTACTGCTGCTTTCTGTGTGATTGAATTAGTGCCGCTGGTAAATTGTCCCTGTAATTTTTCGCAAGCTTTTGCTACTTCAACATTCGCAGCAATATAACCTAATCTCCAACCTGTCATGGCAAAGCCTTTACTCAATCCATTGATAATGATAATGCGATCTTTTAAATCATCAAACTGTGCAATGCTTTCATGTTTGCCAACGAAATTGATGTATTCATAGATCTCATCACTCAAAATATAAATGTTTGGATATTTTCTAAATACATCAGCCAATCCTTTTAATTCTTCTTTGCTGTACACGGCACCACTTGGATTGCAGGGAGAAGAAAATAAAAATACTTTTGTCTTTGGGGTAATTGCGGCTTCTAATTGTTGCGGCGTAATTTTAAATTTATTTTCAACTGTACTTCTTATTTCAACAACTTTACCACGTGCAATTTTTACCAGCTCAGAATAGGTTACCCAATAAGGTGTTGGAATAATCACTTCCTCATCTTCATCCACCAAAGCCAATATGGCATTGGCTAAACTTTGTTTAGCACCGGTTGAGGTAACAATGTTCTCCGGTTTATAATCTAAATTATTATCTCTTTTAAATTTATAACAAACGGCTTCACGCAAATCTAAATATCCCGGAACAGGTGTATAATGACTCCAGTTATCATTAATAGCTTTAATGGCTGCATCTTTAATATGTTGCGGGGTATCAAAATCCGGTTCACCTAAACTTAAATCAATCACATCAACGCCTTTGGCACGAAGTTCTCTTCCTAACTTGGCCATTTTTAATGTTTCGGGTTCGCTGAATCTTTCTAATAAAGAAGATAAATGTTGGCTCATATTCGGTTGCTTAATTATTTGTGCGCAAATGTAAGCAAATACAATAAAGCATCATGATTTGAAAGTAATACAGTAAAAAATGTGGAAATAAAATTAATTGTGCTGTTCAATATCTATCTTAATATCATACAAAGAGGCATTCACAGAATCTTGTGTGGAAGTACATAAAATGATGCTGTAAAATTTTGCAGCTACAAATGTGGCAGGCTTTTGAATTGTAAAATTCGTACTGTCGTTATACAATACAATATTGTAATTGCCTGCTGTTACTTGGGTAAAGTTGGTATAAGAACTGTAAGATGTTTGATCTAAAAAATGTCTTCCTGTTTGATTTAATTCATAAGCATTACCCGGATAATAGACTCTTGTATTTAAAAATAAAGGAGGATAATAAGCCTGTGTTCTGAAATCTAAAATTCGGATGCCACTGAATCCATTCACTAATCCGGTAAGATTATCAACGATGATGGACACTTTAAAATCATATCCTACTTTATAAATAAAACAGGAATAATAATTCCCCGCTACCAATGGTGTATTGATATTTAAAACAGCAGCTGTTGAACTGCCATAAAATAATTGGATATTATTAATTCCATCAACGCCCGTCACATAGCCGGACGGATAGTAAACTGAAACAGTACCCACTCTGGAATTATTTAAAGAAACTGAAATGGAATTATAATCAGATAAAGTGCCATAGAATTTAATATACACATTGCCGGAAGCTGTTGATCCGCTGCTTCCGGTACTTCCTGTTCCTCCGCCGGTAACCGGAACTGTAACAGGTGTTGTACTGCCGGATGATGATCCGGATGATGATGCAGAACTTGTATCAATGTATTTGGTGCATCCGCTAAAAACAAAGCAAATCCCGATAATGCTTATTGAAATTGTATTCAATAAAACTTTGTTTAGGGCGGATAAGCGATTATGTTTTTTTGCTTCTGTCATTGATAATCTTAAAATAACGAAAAAAAAGCTTTTTTATTTCGTGTTTATTTGTTGGCAAAATAGTTGACAACAAATCCCGGAATGCCATTTAAATTAGGCACTTGCGTAACAATAACCGTAAATATTTTTCCATAACTGTTGAAAGGCAATCCTGATGTAACAATTGAATTATTGACATACAATGAAAATGTTCCCGCTTTAATAGAGGTAAAATTGATTAAAGGTTGTATTCTGAAAAAGTCAAGATCAGTTCTGTTATAGTTTACAATAGAATCCTGTGTTTGCTCATTTACGATGGAAATTTTTGTCGGACTATTAATCAAAGTATTTGAACCCAGTGTATATAAAATTCTCATTTTACAATATCCTGCTGCAGGAGAACTGAGGTCATCTGTTATCGTACTGATGCCCGGAATACCTGTTGCCTGATGATAAATTAATGCAGTATAATAAGAGCTGCCTGTTAAATTAATGGTATTGCTGTTAATGATTGTTCCGGTATTGAATGATTCAATATATAAATTTGCTTTGCCGCTTGTGATGGCGTGATATACGGTATCTGGCGGATTGGATAAATAATTGGAATTATCACTTGCAATGGTAACAACCGAGTTGGGCAAACCCGAACTCATATCATAATACAATACATAAGCTTTGTTGGAAGGACTTACATTCCCATTATTCACCACTTTGGTACAGGATGAAATGAACAATACCATCAATATCATAAAGCCAGGCAAGGGGCTTTTGTTTTGATTGGTTAATATGGTTGCTTTTGTTTTAATATTTTGTATGATTAGTTATGCGGAATAACAGGGCTGATTAATTGTCCGTTTCTTACATCCGTAATTGCAATGGTATAAATTTTCCCGTCCAATAAATTAAAGCCAAAAGGATTGATGATTAAAGTTGTGCCAAAGGTTACATACAAAGTATAATTACTTGCAGGAACAGCAATGAAGTTTTCTAAAGTGTGATCTTTTTCATGATCCAAAAAATATCTTTTCGAAAAAACAAATGTGTTAGCACCATCCGAAATGGTAAAGTTGGCAATATTGGTACCAATTCCATTCCAAAGATCCAGTAACCGCACTTTTGCATAACCAGATGCCGGGGTATTATAATTTTCCTGTACCACAGTTGTTCTTGCTGTATTGCCATAAGTAAATGCAAATGCAGTATTGATACTGCCCGATGCCAATGTTACCGTAGTATCAAAAAGTAAAGCACCGATTGTTTGTGATTGTAATTTAATATCAGTTATACCCGAAACAATATTGTAATAACCGGTGGTGTTTAAAAACCCTAATGAAGTAATCAAATTTCCATTGCTTAATACCACTACAAAATTTTTATACGGAGGAATGCTATCGGCCACCGTTAAACTTAAATAAGCATTGCTCCCTGTAGTAGCGGAACTGCCGGATGTAACTACGTCTTTATTACACGCTGTAACAATTAACATGAATGATATGTAAGCAATACTTCTTTTCACCAATAATTTAATCTGATTAAATAACACAATTTTCAAAACCTGCTTACTAAACGCTTGCACAGGGAACGAAATTATCAATGCCTGAAATTACTTATCCTCATAGTCTATATCAAATTTGGCGAGAGAAGCTTTGTGTTTTTTATCTCTTTTTAATTCAAAATCATAGATTAACCTGCCTAAATGCTTCATAAATGGATAACCAATGGTTTCATAATCATATTTGTCATCATTATAAATGCCATCGCTGTTGCATGAAATGGTTGCACAAAGCATAAACTCAACATTGTTTTTTTTATCGATGATATAAGCCACATCAGTTAAAAAACCATAGGCATCGCCTACTTTGTTAAAGATGCGGACATCGGGCAATAAGCTGCCTTTTCCGGATCCGTAGAATAGAAATTTGCAGTAGGCATCCCAATAATGTGCACTATCATAATAAGGGAATTTACTTTCGCGTGGATAACTGCTCATCCATTTCAGCACAAAATCATAATCATCCTGCGATAAATTAAATTTCTTTTTCGCATCTGTATTGCCGGGAAATAAAACACTTTGTAAAATATCATGCAGGTCTTGTAAATACAATCTGTTTTTATTCGAAAAATCAAAGGGCTCATAAATAAGTTCATTGCCTTTGTAATAACCTTTGCCGAGTTTTACATTTAAAGAAGCAAAATCATTTTTATTGTATTGCGCATCCTGATGATATAAAACTTTGCCTGTTGTATCATAAAAGATAACCGGATTGGTAGTTTTATTCTGTTCATTGGTTAGGCTGATGTTTAAACGATGGCGTATTACCGCATCGCCATAACCTTTCTCTGTTAATTTGCGGAGGATATATTCCTGCCCTAAAAATTCGTACAAACGATTGAATGCATCATTATCACTCACCAGAAAAATCTGTTTGATATAATTGGCAATCGTTGGAGCAGCGTTGTAAGCATTGGGTTGTGTGAAGATAATTTGCTGTGCAGCAGAACTGCTATCCGTAATCATGGCGGTGTATTTGTTTACACCCGGAATATGTAAATCATTTAATTTCTCCAATGCTAAAAAAGCAATAGGCATTTTAACGGTAGATGCCGGATAAAAATAATTTTGATGATTGAGATTGAAAGTATAATTGGTAAAAGTTGGATTGTTTTTTTTATCCCGATTGATCTGTGTATAAATAATTTGCACATTCAGCGAATCTTTGTTGGAAAGGATAGAAGCAAACTCATCCGGTTTTGATTGCATCAATTGTTCCAGAAAAATATCTTTCTGCATGGCTTTCTTTTTTGATTGTGCAACAGCAACAACAGCAATAAAATAAAATAAAGTGAACAACACTATTCTCATGCATCAAACTTAAGATAAAATCAAATAGGCTTAAAATCAATAAAACTCATTAAAGGTTTATTACTTTCGCAGTATGCCACATGAAGCCATTTCTGTTTTCGATATGTTTAAAATTGGGGTAGGCCCGTCAAGTTCGCATACACTTGGTCCCTGGCGTGCAGCATTGCGATGCATGGAGACCATTAAAAATAAAACGGATATAAAGCATGTGGTTTCAGTAAATGTGTTATTGTATGGCTCATTGGCTAAAACAGGAAAAGGGCATGGAACAGATATTGCTGTGATATTGGGTTTATGCGGAGAAGATCCTGTTACCATTGATGTAAATTCCATCACACCCAAAATCAATGCCATTCAGGCCGAAAAGAAATTGCATTTGAATCATGAATGCATGATTGATTTTGATCCTTCCATTAATGTGCAGTTCTTGCATAATGAAACATTGCCTTTTCATCCCAACGGATTATCTTTTTTAATTGAACTGAATAACGGTGAACATTTTTGTGAAACTTATTTTTCTGTGGGTGGCGGATTTGTGGTGAAAGAAAATGAAAGTCAACAGAATAAACAATCCGTTGATCTTCCTTTTCCGATTAATACAGCAGATGAATTATTGCATTGGTGCATGAAAACAGGAATGAATATTTCTGATGTGGTAATGGAAAATGAAAATGCATGGAGAACAGAAGCTGAAACAAAAAAAGGCATTCTAACCATTTGGCAAACCATGCGTGATTGTATTTTCAGAGGTTGTCATGCACAGGGTGAATTACCGGGCGGATTACATGTGCGCAGAAGAGCATTTGCATTAAATAGCAGATTAACGAAAGGTTTTCAGTATAATGATTTTGAAACCTGGTTAAATATTATTAAACAACACGAACATTCTTTCAATTATATTTTAGATTGGGTAAGTTGTTTTGCATTGGCAGTGAATGAAGAGAATGCAAGTTTTGGCAGAGTGGTTACAGCGCCTACCAATGGTGCAGCAGGAGTGATACCGGCTGTATTATTATACTTCATTGCATTTTGTGATGGCAGTGATGAAGATAAGATCATTAAATTTTTATGTACTGCTTCCGAAGTGGGCAGCATCTTTAAAAAAGGGTCTACTATTTCTGCAGCCATGGGTGGTTGTCAGGCAGAGATCGGTGTATCTTCTGCAATGGCGGCTGCAGCATTAACCGAATGCATGGGCGGTACACAACGGCAAGCATTGATGGCAGCAGAGATAGCAATGGAACATCATCTCGGTTTAACCTGCGATCCTATTGGCGGATTGGTGCAAGTGCCCTGCATTGAAAGAAATACCATGGGTGCCATTAAAGCCATTACTGCCTCTCAACTGGCATTGCAAAGTTCTCCCGATTATGCCAAAGTAAGTTTGGATAAAGTAATTAAAACCATGTGGGATACTGCTTTAGACATGAGCAGCAAATACAAAGAAACTGCCGATGGAGGATTAGCCATTAATATCCCGATTAGTCTGCCTGAGTGTTAGAAGAACTAATTTTATACTGTTAGAGGGTAAGCCAACTTAAGCAGATGAGTAATCATCTTTGGAGAAATATTTTTTGTGCAACGTTTTCGCATTGGCGATGTGGCGGAATTCTGTGTTACGTCCGCTCGGAGCCGTTGCTGATTAAAGATACAAAAGCTCATTATTTATTCTGTTGCTTGGGTTTGTTCGTCTGCTGAGACAAAAGCTGATTAGCGATATGCAGCCGATTGCTCTTGAGTCGACCCGCCATATTCGCCAATGCAATGTTAGCAGCAGCTTAGGTCATTTTACTAAGTAAATAGTTGATAAACGAAGTGCAAGTCACCAACATAAATTTTGCTTCATGAAAATCAACCTGTCTATCATTTTCAATTAATGCATGTCTTATTCCTCCGCTGTCACTTGTATAACCATACAATGCTGAAAATGATTTTTTCAAGGCTGGGTGAATTGAGCCATCCTTTTCTAGTTTAGTCAATGCGTCTCCTAATGTAGTTTTATCGTTTCCAGTATATATTTTACAAATCGCTTCCACTGCACTGATTGATTCTTTCACTGAATTACGATATATCGGGTTTTCTTTGTCTGCTAGTTCTTTTAACGCTGCATTCAAGTGTGAGTTTACAGCGTCGATGCTACGGGTAGAGTCAATTGCTTGCTCTATTTCATCTATTTCAACTTTGGATGTTATTTGGATAAGCTCTCCATTTACGAAACGATAACCAGCTTTTTCTCTTTCTAAAATCCTATTTAAGAAAGGAACAAACTCACTATCTGCAAATTCAACCGAGAATTGCAATAGGTCATATGGGTCATACCAGTTTTTGTTATTCAGGAAAAACTTGCGTAAGTGTGTTATAAGATTGTCCCGCCAAACAAAACCGCTGTCGTCGATTGGTGCAGTGTCCAATGGGAGCTTGAAAAATCTAAACCACAAACTTCTTACAAACACCCCCAACTTATAACCTCCGTAGCTTTCATTCGAAAGTGTCTTGAGAAAAAATTCTAAAAAGGCTGACCACAACGAATTTTTTAAAGCGTCGTCGATACTTTCGATTTGTAATTGAGTCCTTACAGGTTGATGTCCTAGTCTTTCGGAGAATTTCATAATAAGTTGCTGCTAACACTTAAAAGTACGCAACACAAAATACATATACAAATTAATTTACAATCACTTATGTCTGCGTTTTTTCGGGTAGATACTTTTTGCTACTTAAAAAAAACGCAGATCATCTACCCAAAAAAACGCAGATTTTACCATGCTAATTTATCCCATGGACTTAATGCTTAAAATAATAGAGGAATCAGACTAAGCCTGATTTTTATATATAATCCATAGACACCCTCCGGAGGTTTATGAATAGGGGCGTATCTTGAATGAACATTAAAACAAAAACGTCCGAAGTTTTTATAACTCCGGACGTTTACTTATTCATCTTAAATCAATTCATCGATGGGTCTACTTCTGTTAATGTTACTTAACTGTAATCTTTAATTACATTATACAAAGTATCGCGTTCAACAGGTTGGCGTTTTACTTGTTTAATTAAAGTAACCAATTCTGCCGTATTCATAGAAGGGGATTGCTCTTCACTTCCTGCCATAGAATAAATTTTGGTAGAATCATCAATCGTTCCGTCAATATCATCCACCCCGAAATTTAAAGTAAGCTGTGCATTCTTTCTGCCCAACATGGGCCAGTAAGCTTTTAAGTGCGGAAAATTATCCATGTATAAACGGGCAACGGCATACATTTTCAAATCTTCAATAACAGAAGATTCATGTACATAACTCATGTCGTTATCCTTGTTACGGAACTTCAACGGAATAAAGGTATTAAAGCCACCGGTTTCATCCTGCAATTGTCTTAATCTTTCCATATGGTCAACACGATGCCAGTATTTTTCAATATGTCCGTATAACATCGTTGCATTGCTGTGCATGCCCAATTGATGTGCTGCTTTATGTATGGCAAGCCATCCCTCCGCATCTACTTTATCTGCACAAATCTGTGTTCTTATTTCCGGATGAAAAATCTCTGCACCACCACCTGGTAAAGAATCATGCCCCGCAGCATGTAATATTTTCATGCCTTCTTCAATACTCACTTTTGCTTTGGAAAAAATATAATCTAATTCAACAGGCGTAAATGCTTTGATATGAAGATCAGGGCGATGGGCTTTAATGGCTTTAAATAATTCTGTAAAGAATTGCAGATTCATTTTTGGGTGTACACCACCTACAATATGTACTTCGGTTACCGGCTGTCCATCATATTTTTTTACGATGTTCAGCATATCATCAATGGTTAATTCCCAACCATCTTCTTTATGCGCATACAAACGGGAATAAGAACAAAACTTACAACTGAACACACAAATATTGGTAGGTTCGATATGAAAATTTCTGTTGAAATAAGTTTTGTTGCCATGCTTTTGTTCACGAACATAATTGGCCAATGCACCGAGATAAGAGAGCGAACCTTTTTCAAACAAAGCCACGCCATCATTGAAGCTGATGCGCTCTTTGTTTAAGATCTTTTCACCTATTGTTTTTAATTCATAATCTGCAACAGATTGGAGGATATTGTTGGGGTTAGAAATCGTTTGAATCATTCGTTTAATTTTTGCGATGCAAAGTTATGCGTTCACTGTAATGATAAACTGACAAATAACATTATCTCAAAAAAAACATTTTCTTTTTTCTTATCTCAACAATCATGTTTAATCATTAATGCTGAATTGTTGCCAAAGCTTTAGGATCATGTTTATATTTAAATACAATGGGGAAGATAATGCCCAGAACCAATGCATAAGCAGCAAACGTAAACCAAATGCTTGTCCAGTCACGAATGCCATTCTTGGTAAAATAATCAACAACCAGGCCACTGCCATAGCCACCAATCATTGCACCAATGCCGTTGGTCATTAGCATAAACAAACCTTGTGCACTCGCTCTGATATTAGAGGGGGCTTCTTTTTCTACAAATAAAGAACCGGAGATATTGAAGAAATCGAATGCCATCCCGTAAATGATCATAGACAGAATCAATAATACTAAACCGCTGCCCGGATTGCCGATGGCGAATAAACCAAAACGAAATACCCATGCTAAAATACTGATGAGCATTACTTTTTTAATACCCAATCTTTGTAAAAAGAATGGAATGGTAAGGATGAATAGTGTTTCAGATATCTGTGAAATGGATAATAATAAATTAGGATGTTGCACTCCGAATGAATCAGGATAAATGGTTTTAAAACTTTCTAAAAAAGAACCGCCAAAAGCATTGGTTATTTGCAAGCAGGCTCCTAAAAACAAAGAGAATAAAAAGAAGATTACCATTTTTCTTTGCTTGAATAATACAAATGCATCTAAGCCTAATGTGGTTAAGAAAGATTTTGTTTTGGTTGATTTTACCGGCGGACAAGCAGGCATAGTAAAAACATATACTGCTAAAAACAATGCTGAAACAGCGCTGAAAATTAACTGGATGTTATTGGATGACCATCTGAATATATCTACCAGTTGCATGGATACAATAAAACCGACGGTGCCAAAAACACGTATGAAGGGGAAATCTTTTACTATATCATATCCTTTTTTTTCTAAGATGATATATGATACAGTACTGTTAAGTGCAATGGTAGGCATATAAAAGATAGAGTTCAGCAACATCACCCAAAAAAATGTATTGGGGTCGGTAACTTTAGAAGCAACAAATAAAAGTGCTGCACCGATTAAATGACAAATACCTAATACGCTTTCTGCATTCAACCATTTATCGGCAATAATGCCCATTAATGCCGGAGAAAAAATCGCTGCAATGCCTAATGTAGAAAATACTGCACCAATTTGTACACCGGAAAAATGCAAAGAACCGCCTAAATAACCACCAATCGAAATAAGCCATGCACCCCAAATAAAAAACTGTAAAAAATTCATTATAATTAACCGAAGCTTAATGTTCATTGCAATTGTTTTTGGTTAGGTAAGCATCAAATGAATGATTGAATGATGAAAGATAAATGAAAATCTTTTTATGGCATAAATAAAAAATCCTGCCTTATAAAAGGCAGGACAGTAATTAATAACACACACTATTTTACAAATGTGCCTGAATCTTTTTGTCTAATACTGTTTTAGGAACAGCACCAATTTGTTTATCAACGATCTTGCCGCCTTTGATGAATAAAATGGCAGGGATAGAAGTGATGCCATAATTCATGCTCACCTGAGGATTATGATCCACGTTTACTTTACCTACTTTTACTTTTCCTTCATATTGTTTGGATAATTCTTCAATTACCGGTCCAATAGCACGGCAAGGCCCGCACCATTCTGCCCAGAAATCCACTACCGTTAATTGGTTGCTTTCTACCACGTCTTTTTGAAAGTTCGCATCTGTAAATTCTAAAGCCATAATTTTTT
>Ga0316218_1003395_pt1 | contig 13275 bp, 10 predicted proteins | sample TBH18003metaG_FD_203634 | JGI IMG/M metagenome (GOLD analysis project Ga0316218, IMG submission 203634) | Freshwater microbial communities from Trout Bog Lake, Wisconsin, USA - TBH18003 | ecosystem: Environmental > Aquatic > Freshwater > Lake > Hypolimnion/Profundal zone | place: USA: Wisconsin...
ATTCGAGTAGGCGACACTGAAATGGCGAGCCATCCTCGGCGGCATGTTTCTTCTTACCGTTAACCGCCACAGGCAATCGCGCCCAGCGGCTCAGTGGTCCTGTCGCACCTGCGTCGCAAAGACCGGCATCGATCACCGCGTTGAGAAGGCGCACGGCTACCGGGCCATCGGTTATCGGCTCGGCTAGGATGATTCCGCCTTGGTGATTTCCCGGACTTGTCTCGATCAGCCATGACAGGTCGAAACCATCCAGACGATCCAAAGGCACTTTTGTGCCGAGATCATCGAGCATTAAAAAGTGGCAGGCGGCAAATTGTGCTTTACGGGCCTTAAACGAGCCGTCATCGCAAGGGTAGAAGGTTGAGCAAGTGACGTAGTTGTTGTTTTCAGCGGAGACGACGCCTTTTAGAGTGTCAAAGCGGCAAGCCGGCCACCCCCCGATGTAAGGGTCGCCCCACTTTGAAGACACAGCGACAAATGCACCTTCTGGTGGGAAGGGAAAAACAGCGGCTATGAATTCGGCGTTTGTGATCTGGAAATCACCGCCTTCGCCGCCTTTACCGGTTCCCGGCTGGTCAGTTGCAGAAACTGTCTGCTTAAATTCTCTGGTTTCGTTAGTGGTATTTACGAATGACATTTGGACTCTCCGTTGTCAGAGAGCCGCCTTGCTGATCACGCCTATAAATGCTTAAATATGATGTCTTCCAAACATCCAAATCAGCACTCTGGGCCGCTCGCAAGGGCGGCCTTTTTACGTTCTGATGGTTTGGGCGAGAAGGTTTTCGTCGGTCTGGCCCGTCTGCGGCGGCACCTTGCGGGGGCGTCCTCGGCCCTTGCAACGAAGGGGTCCCGCAGGCGTCCGAGGTGAAGCATCCGTGGCTGACCGCAGTTCTGATTGCCGCCATCGCGGCATTTTCTTTGTCACATAATAGGGCGGTGGCAGAATGCCCGCCCGCACGTCGCGCCAAAATGTTGAAAGACCGCGCCCGGTCTCAATTGCGCTGGCTTGGGCATTCAGCAGCGGATCGTCCGCGATGTATTCGGGTCTTTTATGCACGTCCATGAACCTCCGTGGGTTTCGATGGACATGCAATTAGGCGCTTAATAATCAGCAGTCGAAATCGGCAAATCAGCGGCCGATTTATATTGGCCGATTTTTTATGCGGCTGATTTACTTGCGTTTTTTTGGGCGGCCCACATCTGTAGATTGGTGATGCTTTATTTTGAGGGACTTTATGGCACCTCTAATCGTATCACGGTGGCCCGAATGACCCTGACTTGCGAAAAAAATGAAGGCTTCAGCCTGTGATGGGACAGCTTTTTTATCGCTGAATGGCCCGTATTTACTCGAAATCATTAGAATGGCTTTATTCTTTGAGAGGGCGCTATTGGAGGAATTGGGCTTTAGCGTCTCAACGATGACCTGTCCGGCCCAGAAATCGGGCTGGTGGTAACCTTCTTTCTTCAGCCACTTGAAAAAATCTTCCCGACGAACCGAAAGACTATGCAGAGCCGGTTTGACGATGTTTGGTACAACATCGTCCAAGACTGTAACGCCACGGGTATTTTCTGAAGCCATAAAGGTTGCTAGTGCAGCATAGGCTTCTTTACAGGTCTCATCCGTCCACTCAGTGGGTTTTCTATCTGGTACAGGTATTCTGCTGCGTGGATCAAACTCCACACTGCCATCCCTTAACACCTTTTCTTTTTGGGTCGATTTCAGGTTGTGTGGCAGAAATCTAAAGTGTGAGGACTGCGCTTTGTATAAATAGCGCAACAAGCCAAGACGCACTTGCGAATTGGTAGCAACCAGATCACCACAAAGCCACGCTTCTTCCAGTTTCGCCTGAAGTTCCTGCTTGGTGGCATTTAAAATACGATCACGCGACCAGTAGTCGGCAATCTTATGAAGCGGGAGGTCCTCGGCCTTGGTGGGGAACATCTATCTGAGCGCCCATGGGTCTATAAAGACTTTGGCAGATGCTAAGAAACTTGCCAGCCCTCCGCACTCCCGTTGCCCCCGCAAGCCTCAGCGGCCTCAAACTTTATCTTGGGGGTAGCTATGGGGGTAAGGTCAGAATAAAATTCTGTAAACCATTGATATTAATAATATAAATGTCAGATGGCCTGTAAGCCGGGTTCTGTGCCGCCCGTCTTCTTGCGAAGAAACGCGGTGATGACCATTCCTCTGGGATGCCTGTTACCAGACACCTCACGCGACCGACCCGGACGGCTACGCGGAAAACGCAACCTGCCGTCCCTATTTGGTCTTGCTCCCGGTGGGGCTTGCCGTGCCATTCCTGTTGCCAGGAATGCGGTGCGCTCTTACCGCACCATTTCAACCTTGCCGCGGCTTTAGGCCGGTAGGCGGTGTCATTTCTGTGGCGCTATCCCTGGGGTCGCCCCCGCCGGCCGTTAACCGGCACCGTTTTTCCGTGGAGCCCGGACTTTCCTCGAACCTCTTGCGAAGCCCGCGGTCACCCAGCCATCTGACGGCGCCTTATACGGCAGAAGGCGGCAACAACGCCAGTAGCCCCGCCAGCAGGGCGGCACATTCCACATCCCAAACGCCATCGATCAGGCGCGGGCGGAAGTGGCGCTGGAAGGCGGCGATGACCTTGGCTTGTGGTGCATCGGGATCGTAACCGAAGCGCGCCAGCGCCCCGGCCGTCAGGTCACTGTCACGCTTTTGCGGCCACAGGCCGATGCCGGATTTCGCCAGCCGCACCCAGGGAAACAATTCGCCCGGGTCTTCCTTGCGCGCCGGGGCAACATCGCTGTGACCCAGCACCCGCGCCGATGGGATGGGATGGCGCACCAGGATGGAATGGCACAGCGTGGTCAGGGCCGCGACCTGTTCTTCGGGAAAGGCGCGATAGCCGAATTCATGGCCGGGATTGACCAGTTCAATGCCGATGGAGCGGCTGTTGATGTTGCCTTGCCCCGCCCAGTGCGCCAACCCGGCATGCCAGGCGCGGCGGTCTTCCGGCACCATGGCATAGACGGTGCCGTCTTCATCGATGGTGTAATGCGCCGAGACCTTGGACGCCGGATCGCATAACCGGTCGATCGCCGCCGCCGCGCTGGCCATGCCGGTGTAATGCAGCACCAGCATGTCGATGGCGGCACCGTCGCGCGCATCATGATTGGGCGAAGGACGGTCGAGGCGGCGCATCAGACGAAGATCTTGTAGTTGACGATCTCGCCATTGGCGCGCTTGAGGAAGAAATCCGAACCCTTCTCATGCTCGTCCACCAGCGCCTCGAACAGGCGCAGGGCGTTGCGGATGACCTCGGCATAGGAGGCGGCCTCGGTATGGTCCTTCATCTTCTGCAGCCGCACCATCGCCTGGGGCGGCATTTCCAGCTGCACCCGTGTGGTGGTGCGCTCGCCCTCGTCAATTTCGACAATACGCCGCCTTACCACGGCCCGTCCCAGTCGCGATTGCGCAGGAAGCAAAGCAGCCCCACCACCATGATGATGCCCAGCATCGTACCCGCGAACGGGAAAATGCCATGCGGCATCCAGGGAACATCCCAGTCCATCCAGGAGCTGTAATGGAACAGCCGCAGCACCAGCATGACCAGCAGCAGCCCCAGCATGAAGCGGACAAAGCCGAACGGCCGGCGGGAGCGGCGGCGATAATAATGGTGGTGATGCACGACACCGTTTTCGTCGCGCGTAATCTCCTCGGTGGGGAATTCGTCGCCCACACCCACGTCCAGCTTTGGCATCTTCGTGCCCTCCCGATTGCACCATCAGGATATACTCAAACAATCATCAAAAGTCAATCAACGAAAATCCCGCTCTTTTTGAATGGCTTCGTAGGCGCTGTTGATCGCCGCCAGCTTGTCATTGGCCAGCCGGATGAACTCCTCCGGCACGCCACGGGCCATCAGGCTGTCGGGATGGTTCTCGCGCACCAGGCGGCGATAGGTCTGTTTCAGCTCCTCCTCACCTGCGGTGTAGCCGACGCCCAGGATGACATAGGGGTCGGTCAGCTCCGGCGCGAAATGGCTGGCGCGGATGCGGCGAAATTCGTTGGGCGCGAAGCCGAAGATTTCCGCCACCCGCTCCAGGAACGCCGCCTCGCCCGGATGCAGCACGCCATCGGCCTTGGCGATCTCGAACAGGCCGTCGAGCACGTCTTCCAGAATGGCGGGATTGCCGACGAACAGCCGCGCGATCTGCTGGGCATAGGCTTCGTAACCGGCCACATCCTGCCGCGCCAGGTTGAAGATGCGCCGCACATTGGCCTGTTCGGCGGGCGGCACCGGGAAGGCCCGCTCAAAGGCCCGCAATTCGGCGTCGCTGACCACACCATCGGCCTTGGCCATCTTTCCCGACAGCGCGATCAGGGCGATGGTGAAGGTGACGCCGGGATCGGCCTCGTGATCGATCAGGAAATGGCCGGCAACGGCGCCCACCAGCGCGCCGACCGGTCCCGCGACCAGGAACCCTGCACCCGCACCACTGATCTTGCCCCAGACGGACATGCGAAACCCCTCATCCGTCGACGGGCTCAGGATGAGGGAGCATCAGGCGGCGTCGACGGCCTTGGGATTATAGTTCAATAACGGCGCCAGCCAACGCTCGGCCGTGGCAATATCCCAACCCTTGCGTTTGGCGTAATCTTCCACCTGGTCGCGCTCGATCTTACCGACGCCGAAATAGCGGCTTTCCGGATGGGCGTAATAGAAGCCCGAGACCGAGGAACCCGGCCACATGGCGAAGCTTTCGGTCAGTTCGACGCCGATCTTGTCGGTGGCGTCCAGCAGCTTGAACAGGGTCGCCTTCTCGCTGTGCTCGGGCTGGGCGGGATAGCCCGGAGCGGGACGGATGCCCTGATAGGCTTCCTGGATCAGATCGTCATTGCCGAGCTTTTCGTCGGCGGCATAGCCCCAATAATCCTTGCGCACCTTCTCGTGCAGGCGCTCGGCGAAGGCTTCGGCCAGGCGGTCGGCCAGCGCCGAGAGCAGGATGGCGGAATAATCATCCTTGGCGGCGCGGAAGGCTTCCAGGTGCGGCTCCTCGCCGATGCCCGCCGTCACCACAAAGCCGCCGATATAATCCTCGGTGCCGGGCGGCGCGATGAAGTCGCTGAGGGCCAGGTTGGGACGGCCGGCCTCGCGCGTCATCTGCTGGCGCAGCGTGTGCAGCGTCTCAATCGGGAATTTCCGCGCCTTGTCGCCATAGACGAGAATGTCATCAACATTCCCGGGATCGCTGTTGGCGGGCCAGAAGCCGATCACGGCACGAGCTGTCAGCCACTTCTCGGCGATGATCTTTTTCAGCATCGCCTGGGCATCATTGAAGAGATCGGTCGCGGCCTTGCCGACCTTGTCGTCGGTGAGGATGGCCGGATATGGCCCCGCCAGCTCCCAGGTCCGGAAGAAGGGCGTCCAGTCGATGTATGTCGCCAGTTCGGCCAGGTCGTAGTCCTTGATGACCCGGGTGCCGAAGAATGTCGGCGCAGGGGCGGCCTTGGCAAAATCCGGCGTGGCGCGGTTGGCACGGGCTTTGGCAATGGGCAGGCGTGATCCGCCGGCGCGCTGATTGGCATGACCGGCGGCCATCTTCTCATACTCGGCGCGGATGCCGGCGGCGTAGCTGGCCCCGGTTTCCTTCTGCAGCAGGCTGGAAGCGACACCGACGGCGCGGCTGGCATCGGTGACATAAACGGTCTGGCCCCGGCGATAGCTGGGATCGATCTTCACCGCCGTATGCACCTTGGAGGTGGTGGCGCCGCCGATCAGCAGCGGAATGTCGAAGCCCTGGCGCTCCATCTCGGAGGCCACCGTAACCATCTCGTCCAGCGACGGCGTGATCAGGCCCGACAGGCCGATGATGTTGGCCTTATGCTCTTTGGCGGCATCGAGAATCTTCTGCATGGGCACCATCACGCCCATGTCGATCACTTCGTAGCCGTTGCACTGCAGCACCACGCCGACAATATTCTTGCCGATATCGTGCACATCGCCCTTGACCGTGGCCATGACGATGCGGCCCGCCGGTTCCTTGACCTCGTTCTTGTCGTTTTCCATGAAGGGCAGCAGGTGGGCCACCGCCTTCTTCATGACGCGGGCCGATTTCACCACCTGGGGCAGGAACATCTTGCCCGAGCCGAACAGGTCGCCGACCACATTCATGCCGTCCATCAGTGGGCCTTCGATGACATGCAGCGGCTTTTCGGCGGCCAGGCGTGCCTCTTCCGTATCCTCGATGATGAAGGCGTCGATGCCCTGCACCATGGCGTGGGCAATGCGTTCATTGACCGGCAGCGAGCGCCAGGCGGCATCTTCCACTTCGGCAGTCTTGCCGTCGCCGCGATATTCCTGTGCCAGGGTCAGCAGCCGCTCGGTGGCGTCGGCGCGGCGGTTGAACAGCACATCCTCGATCCCTTCGCGCAGCGGCGTGGGGATGTCCTGGTAGACGGTGAGCTGGCCGGCATTGACGATACCCATGTCCATGCCCGCCTTGATGGCGTGGAACAGGAACACCGAGTGCATCGCCTCGCGCACCTTCTCGTTGCCGCGGAAAGAGAAGGAGAAGTTGGAGACGCCGCCCGAGATATGGGCGTGCGGATTTTGCTCGCGGATGATGGAGGCCGCCTCGATGAAGGCCTTGCCATATTCGTTATGCTCTTCCAGGCCGGTGGCGACGGCGAAGATGTTGGGATCGAAGATGATGTCTTCGGGCGGGAAGTTCAGCTTGCCCACCAGAGTGTCATAGGCGCGCTTGCAGATCTCGATCTTGCGTTCCTTGGTGTCGGCCTGGCCGACCTCGTCGAACGCCATCACCACCACGGCGGCGCCGAAACGCATCACCTCCTTGGCATGCTTCAGGAAGGTTTCCTCGCCCTCCTTCAGCGAGATCGAATTGACGATCACCTTGCCCTGGCAACATTTCAGGCCAGCCTGGATCACATGCCATTTCGAGCTGTCGATCATCAGCGGAACCTTGGAGATATCCGGCTCGCCCGCCATCATGTTGACAAAGCGGGTCATCGCCGCCTCGCCGTCGATCATGCCCTCGTCCATGTTGATGTCGATGACCTGGGCGCCGTTCTCGACCTGCTCGCGCGCCACACTCAGCGCCGCCTCGTAATCGTTGGCGACGATCAGCTTGCGGAACCTGGCGCTGCCGGTGATGTTGGTACGCTCGCCGACATTGATGAAGTTGAGGTCGGGCGTCAGGGTGAAAGGCTCCAGCCCCGACAGGCGCATATATTTGGGCTTGTTCGGAATGGCGCGCGGCGTCACGCCCGCGATGGCCTTGCCAAAGGCGGCGATATGGTCGGGCTTGGTGCCGCAGCAGCCGCCGACAATATTGACCAGGCCGGAGCGGGCGAACTCGCCGATCATCTCCGCCATCTGATCCGGGGATTCGTCATAGCCGCCGAACTCGTTGGGCAGCCCGGCATTGGGATGCGCCGAGACCAGCGTATCGCAGGCCCCCGCCAGGTCGGCGATATAGGGACGCAGCTCCTTGGCGCCCAGGGCGCAGTTCAGACCGATGGCGAAAGGATTGGCGTGGCGCACCGAATGCCAGAAGGCTTCCGGCGTCTGGCCCGTCAGGGTGCGGCCCGACAAATCGGTGATGGTGCCGGAAATCCACACCGGCAGGCGCACACCCATCTCCTCATAGACTTCCTCGATGGCATAGATCGCCGCCTTGCAGTTCAGCGTGTCGAACACGGTTTCGATCATCAGCAGGTCGGCGCCGCCGCGGATCAGGCCGCGCGCGCCTTCGCGATAGGTTTCGCGCAGCTGGTCGAAGGTGATGTTGCGGAAGGCCGGATCATTGACGTCGGGCGAGATGGTGGCGGTGCGGTTGGCCGGGCCCAGCACACCCGCGACCAGGCGCGGGCGGCTTGCGGTGCTGAATTCATCGCACAATTCGCGCGCCAGCCGGGCGCCGGCTTCGTTCAGTTCCCCGACCAGATGGCCCAGGCCGTAATCTTCCTGGCTGGTGAAATTGGAGTTGAAGGTATTGGTTTCGATAAAATCGACGCCCGCTTCCAGATACTGGCGGCCGATGTCCCGGATGATCTCCGGCTTGGTCAGGGTGAGAAGGTCGTTGTTGCCCTTCAGGTCCGACGGATGATTGCCGAAACGCTGGCCCCGGAAATCCTCTTCACCCAGCTTGAAGCCCTGGATCATCACGCCCCAAGAGCCGTCCAGCAGCAGCAGGCGTTTCTGCGCCTCTTCCTTCATCCAGGCAATGCGGGCTTCGCGGGAAAATGACATGGCTTATTCCAATACTTCAGTGAGATGAGGGGCGGATGCCGAGCAGACGGCTGGCGGCATAAGTGAGATTGGCCTGGTTGAGGGTATAGAAGTGAAACTGGTGAAAGCCGCGCGACCGCAGCTGTTGCACCTGGTCGGTCAGCACGGCGGCGGCGACAATGCGGCGGGTCTCGACATCGTCATCCAGCCCTTCATAGGCCTTGGCCAGCCAAGGGGGAATGGAGGCGCCCGCCCGGCCCGCCATGCGCGCCACGCCGGCAAAGTTGGTGCTGGGCATGATGCCCGGCACGATGGGAATGGTAACTCCCGCTTTGACGGCATCGTCGCGGAAACGGGCAGTGGCGTCATTGTCGAAGCAGAACTGGCCCAGGGCGCGGCTGGCCCCAGCCTCCATCTTGGCCTTCAGCAGATCGATGTCATGGCCGTGGCTGGGCGAATCCGGATGGCGCTCGGGATAAAAAGAGACGCTGACCTCGAAATCGCCGATCCTGCGGATGCCCGCGATCAGTTCCGGCGTCGAGCGGTAGCCGTCGGCATGGGCCTGGTAGGCGCCGGTCATGTTCGGCATGTCGCCGCGCAGGGCGACGATGTGGCGGATACCCGCATCCCAATAGGCGCGCACGATATCGTCGATCTCACCGCGCGCATGGCCGACACAGGTCAGATGCGCGGCGGGTTTCAGCGAGGTTTCCTCGACGATGCGCTTGACGGTGTGATGGGTGCGCTCGCGGGTGGAGCCGCCCGCGCCATAGGTGACCGAGACGAAGGCGGGCGCCAGCGGCTCCAGCCGCTTGATCGCGGCCCACAGGCTGGCTTCCGCCTCATCGGTGCGGGGCGGCGAGAATTCGAAGGAGACGATGGGCGGCTCCGGATTGGCGATCAGGTCTTTCAAGCTCATGCGTTCCTGCCTTCGTCCGCGCGGGCCAGCCAGACCTTGACGGTGAGTTTGTCGTCGCCGGACGGTGGCGCAATGGTATCGACCTTGGCCAGCCGCAGGCCGGCGCCCGCGAACCAGCCTTCGACTTCGCGGTCCGAAAAGCCCAGCCGGCGATGGGCGTCGTCGTCGCGCAGGAATTCCAGGCCGTGCGGCGCGAAATCGGCGACCAGCAGATGCCCGCCCTTCGCCATCACCCTTGCGGCTTCCGCCACCGCCGAGCCGGGATCGTCGAGATAATGCAGTACCTGGTGGAACAGCACGGCATCGAAACCGGCATCATTGGCGAAAGGCAGGCGAAACAGGTCGCCCAGCCGCACCTGGGCATTGCCCAGATGCGCCGTCGACAGCCGGTCGCGGGCGATGGCCAGCATGTCTGGGCTGGCATCGATGCCGACGGCACGGCCGGCACGCGGGGCCAGCAGTTCCAGCATCCGTCCGGTGCCGGTGCCGAGATCGAGCAGATTCTCGATCTTATCCGGCAGCCTTTTCAGGATTGCCGCTTCCACTTCCTTCTCCGGCGCGTGCAGGCTGCGGATGCGCTCCCATTCCGCCGCATTGGCCTTGAAATAGGCGGCGGCGCGGGCGGCGCGGGCTTCGCGCACCTGCGCCAAGCGCGCCCGGTCGGCGGGATGCTCGCCCGCGAGCCCGGCCAGGGTCCTGGTCAGGTTCGACCCCATGCCCCGGTCAGCGGCGCGGTAGAAAACCCAGCTGCCTTCCTTGAACCGCTCCAGCAGGCCGGCCTCGCCCAAAAGCTTGAGATGGCGGGAAACCCGGGGCTGGGACTGGCCGACAATATCGATCAGCTCGCTCACGGTCAGTTCGGCGTCGCGCAGCAGCAGCAGCAGGCGCAGCCTAGTCGGGTCCCCCGCGGCGCGCAGCATGGCGACAAGCCGGTCCAAATCAACGTCCCTCTACATATAAAGATATCTTTATATGCTCTTGCAAAGCCCTGCTGCAAGGGGTGTTTCGCCACTTATTCTGGACTGGATTTTGGGGGCCAGAAGCGGCAAAACCACCGCCATTCTCGGGGGATATGGGTCATTGATGCGCGGCATGCGGGCGCTTTTGCTGGGGCTGGGCGGACTGTTATTGGCGGGCTGCGCCGGGGGGGCCACCTCGCCCGAGGCGCTGGCCGCCAACGACCCCTACGAGCCCGTCAACCGCCAGATGCTGGTCCTGAACCAGCGGCTGGATGACATCTTCTTCCGCCGCACCGTGAAAACCTACCGGTCGCTGCCGGACGCCATGCGGACGGGAATGCACAATATCCTGCGCAATCTGGCATCGCCGACCATTTTCGTGAACGACGTCCTGCAGGCCCAACCCGCGCGCGCCGGCCAGACGGCGGCCCGCTTCGTGATCAATTCCAGCATGGGGCTGGGCGGTATTTTCGATCCCGCCACCGGAATCGGCGCACCTTATCATGGCGAGGATTTTGGCCAGACCCTGGCCTGGTGGGGCATGGGCGAAGGGCCTTATCTGATGCTGCCGCTGCTGGGGCCGAGCAATCCGCGCGACGCGGCGGGACTGGCGATCGATACATTCGTCCTGGACCCCACCAATTACATCCACTTCAAGCAGCATTTCTGGTGGGATGCGGGCCGGCAGTATCTCAACTTCCTAGACCTGCGGGCCCAGAGCTTCGAAACCCTGCAGGGCATCGAGCGCAGTTCGGTGGATTACTATGCCGCCCTGCGCAACCTCTACCGCCAGGTCCGCGAGGCGGAAATCCGCAACGGCGCCCCCGCCAAGGGGGAGAATTTTCCCGATTTCTAGGGAAAAGAGCTATCCCTTGGCCCAGGTTCCGGCCTTGAACTTGCCGCAGCAACCCGCAATTGTTCAGGTCTAGCAAGAGAGATACTGGTTATGAGCAAGCCCTTTTCCCTGGACCGCCGCGCCCTGCTGACCGCGGCGGTGACGGCGCCATTTTTGGCGGTGCCGGCCTTCGCCGCCGATCCGGCCGAGACCTTCGTCAATGAAAATATCCAGAAGGGCATGGCCATTCTCAACAACAAGGCGCTGACCAAGCAGCAGCGGCGCGACCAGTTCGAGCAGTTCCTGCTCGGCCTCGCCGACCTGAAGCGCATCGCCGACTTTACCCTGGGCCGCTACCGCGCCACCACCTCGCCCGCCGACCTGGCGGCCTTCGACGCCGCGTTCCAGAATTTCGCGGTGGCGACCTACCAGTCCTATTTCAGCAAATATACCGGCCAGAGCCTCCAGGTGACCAATTCCACCCAGGCCGGGCCGACAGACTACCGCGTCACCGCCAACGTGATCGATCCGGCCGACCGGTCCGGCAAGGAACCGCTGGAAGTGACGTTCCGCGTCCGCACCGACCGGGGCAAGCCGGTGGTGACCGATGTCGCGGTGAACGGCGCCTTCCTCTCCATCGCGCAGCAGGCGCAGTTCGTCGGCTTCCTGGGCCAGAACAACGGCAATGTGAAGCTGCTGATCGCCCATCTCGCCGATGTGACGGCCGACCTGGCCAAGTCGACCAACTAGCCGCGGATCAAAGAACGTCCCGGGCCGGCGCCGCATCGTCCGGAAGCGCGCGACGGCGAAGCTGCAAAAGCTAGGTCCGCGTGAACCGCTTGTACTTGATCTTGTGCGGCTGGTCGGCGTCGACGCCCAGGCGACGCTTCTTGTCGGCTTCGTAGTCCTGGAAATTGCCTTCGAACCATTCGACATGGCTGTCGCCTTCAAAGGCCAGCATGTGGGTGGCGATGCGGTCGAGGAACCAGCGGTCATGGCTGATGATCATGGCGCAGCCGGCGAATTCCTCCAGCGCGCTTTCCAGTGCCCGCAGCGTGTCGACATCCAGATCGTTGGTTGGTTCGTCCAGCAGCAGCAAATTGGCGCCCGACCGCAGCATCTTGGCCAGGTGGACGCGGTTGCGTTCGCCGCCCGACAATTGGCCCACCTTCTTCTGCTGATCGCCGCCTTTGAAGGCGAAATGACCGCAATAGGCGCGCGCGTTGATCTTGGTCTTGCCGAACTCGATGAAATCGGTGCCGCCGGAAATCTCCTGATACACGGTCTTGTTGGGGTCCAGCGAGTCGCGGCTCTGGTCGACATAGCCGATCTGCACCGTCGAGCCGACGCGCAGCACACCGGCATCGGGCTTTTCCTGCCCGGTGAGCATGCGGAACAGCGTCGTCTTGCCGGCGCCGTTGGCGCCGATGACGCCGACGATGCCGCCGGGCGGCAGCTTGAAGTTCACATTCTCGTAGAGCAGGCGATCATCATAGCCCTTGGCGAGATTCTCCGCCTCGATCACCAGGTCGCCCAGCCGCTCGGCCACCGGGATCATGATGGTGGCGGTGCCAGCGCGCTGTTCCGAAGCCTTGGCCACCAGTTCTTCATAGGAATTGATACGGGCCTTGGACTTGGCCTGGCGCGCCTTGGGCGATTGCTTGATCCATTCGCGCTCGCGGGCGATCGTGCGCTGCTGCGCCGCTTCCTCGTTGGATTCCTGCTTCAGGCGCTTTTCCTGCACTTCCAGGAACGAGGTGTAGTTGCCCTCATGCGGAATGCCCTTGCCGCGATCCAGCTCCAGGATCCAGCCGGTGACGTTGTCGAGGAAATAGCGGTCATGGGTGACCAGGATGATGCATCCCTTGTAGTTCTGCAGGGTGGATTCCAGCCACTGCACCGACTCGGCGTCGAGATGGTTGGTGGGTTCGTCCAGCAACAGGATGTCGGGCGCATCCAGCAGCAGCTTGCACAGCGCGACGCGGCGGCGCTCGCCGCCTGACAATGTCTCGACCGAGGCGTCGCCATCGGGGCAGCGCAGCGCATCCATCGCCTGGTCCACCTGGCTGTCCAGATCCCACAACCCTTGCGCCTCGATCTCGTCCTGCAGGCGCGACATCTCGTCGGCGGTTTCGTCGGAATAGTTGGCGGCGATCTCGTTGTAGCGGTCGACCAGCGCCTGCTTCTTGGCGACGCCTTCCATCACGTTTTCGCGGACCGTCTTGGCCGAATCCAGTTGCGGCTCCTGGCTGAGATAGCCCATGCGCACGCCATCGGCGGCCCAGGCTTCGCCTGTGTATTCGGTGTCCATCCCGGCCATGATCTTCATCAGGG
>Ga0316218_1003396_pt1 | contig 13271 bp, 8 predicted proteins | sample TBH18003metaG_FD_203634 | JGI IMG/M metagenome (GOLD analysis project Ga0316218, IMG submission 203634) | Freshwater microbial communities from Trout Bog Lake, Wisconsin, USA - TBH18003 | ecosystem: Environmental > Aquatic > Freshwater > Lake > Hypolimnion/Profundal zone | place: USA: Wisconsin...
TAGTGGCTGCGAACTTGTTAACTTTGCAGCCATGTACATTCAGGAGTTGGCCGGCATGATCCCGGGTGATTTTTCAGATCAGTCGAGGGTTTGGATATACCAGAGCAGCAGGGCTTTTATCGAGAAGGAAGAAAATGAGATCAACGAGCAATTGTTGCAGTTTTACATGCAGTGGACAGCGCACGGCGCACCGGTAAAAGGCTGGGCGAAGCTATTGTTTCGGCAGTTCATCGTCATAATGGCTGATGAGACCGACGTGCACGTAAGCGGATGCAGCACAGACAGTTCGGTGCGCATCATCAAAAGCCTGGAACGCCAGTATGATGTCAATTTCTTCGACCGCCTCATGATCACCTTCCTCAAGAATGGCAAAGCAGAAATGCTTCCTTTTTCGCAGGTGCAGTATGCGCTGGACAAAGGCTTCATCACAAAGGATACGCTGTTATTCAATAACGTGGCCGGCAGCAAGCGGGAAATACTGGATAAATGGCTGGTTCCACTCAGTCATAGCTGGCTGGCCGGACAGGTAAATATGAACCTGCAGAATTAATGATTTCCGGCATTTCGAAGGTTTTCTGTTTTGTGAGCGTCAAAATATAAACGATCATCGCTCATGAACAGATCCCTGCTTTTTACCTTCCTGCTAATAACCACTGTAGTCAAGGCACAAACGGTTGGTTTCTTTTACCAGACCGCAGCCTCTCAGGATGGATATGTCATGTTCGCTCCACTTTCCTCCGACAATACGTATCTTATCGATAAGTGCGGTAAACTGGTACATACCTGGACCAGCACGCACCGTCCCGGACAATCTTTCTATCTGCTGACAGATGGCACACTGCTGCGCCCCGGCAATGTGAACAACGCGGTGTTTAATGCAGGCGGATCAGGCGGCATCATTGAGCGTTTCAACTGGAGCAGCTCGCTGTTGTGGTCATTCACCATTTCCGATGACACAGAATGCCAGCACCACGACGTCTGCTATTTGCGCAATGGCAATATACTGGCCATCGTCTGGGAATTGAAGGACACTGCAAGTGCCATCAGCGCCGGCAGAAACCCGTCCGCCCTCGGCACTTCTCTTTGGAGTGAGAAGATCGTTGAGTTGCATCCTTCGGGCAGCAGCGCCACTATAGTGTGGGAGTGGCACGTTTGGGACCACCTCGTTCAGGACTTCGATGCTTCAAAACCGGGTTATGGCACTCCCTCCGCTCACCCGGAACTGATAGACCTTAATTATTATTCTGGCAGCCCCACCGGCACCGACTGGTTGCATATCAATTCCATCGACTACAATCCCGCGCTGGACCAGGTGCTGGTCAGTTGCCACAATTTTAGCGAAGTGTGGGTCATAGATCACAGCACCAGTACAGCACAGGCTGCAAGCCATGCCGGCGGCACCTATGGGCATGGCGGCGATCTGCTCTACCGTTGGGGTAACCCTATAGCCTACGGCCGCGGCACATCTTCCGATCAGAAACTGTTTGGCCAGCACAATGCCCATTGGATAACCGGTGGCCTCACCGACTCGGGCAAGATCATGATCTTCAACAATGGAGCCGGACGTCCGGCCGGCGCATACTCTACCGTCGATGTCATTGCCCCGCCAGTGGACGCATCTGGCAATTATTCTATTGCATCCGGATCTGCCTACCTGCCAGATTCCGCATCGTGGGAATATGAGGCCGATACGCCGACCAACTTTTACGGGATGAATATTTCAAGCGCACAGCGCCTGCCCAATGGCAACACCATCATATGCGTAGGGCCAACAGGCACGCTGTTTGAAATTGACACCAATAAAAATATGGCATGGAAATACGTCATACCGGTCAACGGGTCAGGGGCCATTACTCAGGGTACGACACCCACACAAAATTTGTCTTTCAGGTGCGTACTATACACAGCAGATTACAGCGGTTTTGCCGGGCAGACCCTTACAGCCGGAGACCCTATAGAAATTAACCCGCTTAGTTATGTGTGCTCATATAACACATATGCTGAAAGCATTCAGAAAGGCACCGGGTCAATAAACGTAGTCAATCCATTTAATGATAAGTTGCACTTGCTGGGAGATATACCTACCGACCAGTACCAACTGAAATTGATAGCGGCAGATGGCCGCTGCCTGCAAACCTGGCATGCGACGCTAATAAGCGGCCAGTCATACGATCTTTACATCTCCGGTTATGTGCCTGATGGCCTCTATGTGCTTCAGGTGGCGGGTAGCGTTGCTACTTACAGAGTGAAGCTGCTTTGCGATCACAATTGATCTAAGTTTTTTTTGCTCCGGTTAAACCTTCCTTTGTGGGGGAGGTCTTAATACGCAATTGCATGTAATTGCGATCAAGATAGAATATACAATTTATTTTAATTTTTTCAGGTTACAGCGAGTCAGAAGTACAAGGCGGGAATTCTTTCCCGCTTTATTTTTGCTTTCAATGTTACCAAATTATTAATTCAGTGTTACCAATTTTTCGGGCCGGAATAAGCGATTAGTTTTGCAATGTTAAATTGTGATTAATAAATTGTTATGTCATTCGGCTCAATATTAAAAATATTTCTACCTAAAGACCGCGTATTCTATTCTCTGTTCGAGCAGGTTGCATCAACACTGGTAGAGATGAGCGCCCAGTTCTCTAACGCGATAAAGGAAACAGACCTTACCAAAAGGGATGAAATGCTCCGTAAGCTGGGCGATTTTGAACAGCGCAACGATGAGGTCACTCACGAGATATTCATACAACTGGGTCATAATTTCATTACCCCCCTCGACCGGGAAGATATCCACTACCTCGCTACCTCGCTGGACGATATTGCCGACTACATGTGGGGCGCTGCCAAGCGCGTGGTGAACTACCAGATCGATGATCAGTACAACACGTTGCCCGCCTTTGCCGAGATCATTCAGAAGTCGGTAAATGCCATAAACACAGGTATTTATGCCATCAGGGATATGAAGGACCTGAAGGCCATTACCGAGGCCTGCGTTACCGTGAACAGCCTGGAAAATGATGCAGATGATCTGCTGGACAGCATCATGCTGAAGTTGTTCTCTACCAACATCACCGCTGTCGAGCTCATCAAGCAAAAGGATATCTACCAGATGCTGGAAACTGTTACCGACAAATGCGAAGATGTGGCAAACGTTATTGAATCCATCATTCTCAAATACGCATAATCAGGAGCATGTCGGCATTATTGATCACTATCCTGGTTCTGGCCCTGGCCTTTGACTATATTAATGGGTTTCACGATGCAGCTAACAGCATAGCTACCGTTGTTTCTACAAAGGTGCTCACTCCGCTGCAGGCAGTGGTTTGGGCGGCAATGTTCAATTTCGTGGCATTCTTCATCTTCCGCGATCATGGCGTGGCCAACACCATCGCCAAAACGGTGCAGGAAAGCTTCATTACGTTGCCCGTCATCATGTCCGGCCTTATTGCTGCTATTATCTGGAATCTCATCACCTGGTGGTATGGAATTCCGTCCAGCTCTTCCCATACGCTTATAGGCGGGTTTGCAGGCGCAGCTATCGCACACGCAGGTTTCAATGCCATAAACGCCGAGCCGATCATTAAAACAGTGAGTTTCATTGTGCTGGCGCCGCTGGTGGGCATGCTCATCGCATTCATTATCTCTCTTTGGTTCATTTATTCGTTCCGCAAGAGTATTTATCCCAAGGTCATTGCGTTTGCAGTGATAGTCGGCGTATTATTTTTCTTGTTCTCATCCCTGGAAACTGATCCGGCCAGGTTAAAAGGACATTTCAGCAATTACTACATCAATGTTTTGCTGGATAGCAGGAACTTCAAATGGACGCTGTTGTCACTCATTCTCATTGCTATCAGCATTTTCACCATGTTCCTTGGCTCGCTGAACACAGCCCGGTCCACGCTATACCTCAAGCGCTTTCAGTTGGTGTCGTCAGCAGCATTCAGTATAGGCCACGGTGGCAACGATGCGCAAAAAGTAATGGGTATCATTACCGTGGCGCTCATCAGCGCCCACCAGATACATGCTTTCAGCGAAATGCCGATTTGGGTGCCACTTGCCTGCTATACTGCTATTTCCCTGGGCACACTGAGCGGTGGTTGGAAGATCATCAAGACCATGGGCACACGCATCACCAAAGTAACGCCGTTTGAAGGTGTGGCCGCAGAAACAGCAGGCGCTATCACACTCTTCATTACCGAAAACCTGAAGATACCGGTGAGTACCACCCATACAATTACAGGTTCCATCATTGGCGTCGGTGCCACAAAGCGCCTTTCGGCAGTGCGCTGGGGTGTCACCATCAACCTGCTCTGGGCATGGCTCCTCACCATACCTGTCAGCGGTGTGCTGGCCGGTGCGGTGTTCTACATCGTAAACCTGTTTGTGAAGTAAGAGACTATTCCTCAATAAGGCCCCACCGGGCTTCCAGCGAGGTGCGCTCATCTCCTAGCATTCTTGGTGCATTAAAATAGCCGGCTGCATGTCTTTGCCTGAAGGCTTCGTACAGGGTTACCGCACATGCCACCGATATATTCAAAGATTGCACCATGCCCACCTGGGGAATGATGAAGTTGCCATCGCACCACGCCAGGCATTCTTCGGTCACACCGGCGTGTTCGTTGCCAAAGACCAGCGCCACACTTTCAGTAAGTTCCAGGTCGTAGAGCGACTTAGACGCCACGCCCAGGTGCGTTGCATAAATTTTGCTGTACTTCGATTTTATAGCCTTCATGCACGCATCGGTGTCCTCATACTGGTGTATGGTCATCCAGCCAGCAGCGCTGGCGCTGCTGGTCTTGCCGAACTTTTTGTGCTTCTTGATGGCGTTATTCAATACGTAAATGTTCTGCACGCCAACTGCGTCGCACGTGCGCATTACTGCGGATATGTTGTGTGGGTCGTGCACATTTTCCATCACAATGGCCAGGTCGGGCTGCCTGTGGTTGAGCACACGTTCTATTTTTGCTTGCCGTTCGGGAGTCATATCGAGGAGGGCAAAAGTAAAAAAACATGACTCATTTTTGCTGCACAATGTGTGTATAAACTGGTCAAACTGAATGAAATTAGTACAGATACTCCGTGCCGCAAGGAAAGAATTTTGTACTTTTCGCCCTTAAATTCATCTCCGGCCCAGGCATCAGCTATTTATGAAACCCGCCATAGTACTTGGTAAACACCGACCCGATATCCTGCTTGAGGAAACCCTGGCTGATATTTTCCGCAATACAGCGGGTAAATATGCGGACAAGGCGGCGTTGATCTTTGGCGAAAAAGTACTTAGCTACAGCGAACTGGACCGCTGGACGAATGCCATGGCCGCTTACCTGGCCGCTAACAATATAGGCCGGGGAGATGCAGTTGCGCTGTGGCTGCCGCGCGGCATTGAATTGCACATAGCAGTGCTGGGCATAGCAAAAAGCGGTGCCGCCTATGTGCCGCTTGATCGCGAAATGCCCGCCGAGCGTGTGGAGACGGTAATTGAGGAAGTGAACGCAAAAGCCTGCATCACAACCGAACAGCTTAATGTATCCTGCCCGATATTCACGGTGGTGAATGAACCTGCAGCCGGTGAGGTGATACTGCCGCCCGCAGGACCGCTGCCCGACGACTGGGCCTATGTATTATATACCTCCGGCAGTACCGGCAAACCTAAGGGTATACCTATTACTCATCGCATGATCTGCCAGTTTGCGCGTGCAGAACAATTGGTGATAGACGTTCAGGCCGACGACCGGGTGTACCAGGGTATATCTGTGTCGTTCGATATGTGGTGCGAGGAGGTATGGATCAGTTACCTTGTAGGGGCAACCTTATGGGTGGCCGATGCAGCCACCGCAAAGTCATTGGATGAACTCGATGAGGTGCTGCGCCTCCAGCGGATAACCGTTATTCATACCGTACCCAGCTTGCTGGCCGTAATGAATGATGATATACCTTCGCTACGCATTGTGAACGCAGGTGGCGAGGCTTGCACATCGCAGGTAGTGTCGCGCTGGGCGGTGGATGGGCGCATGTTTTACAACAGCTATGGTCCCACCGAAACAACCGTTACGGCCACACTCACCACACTTAAGCCCGGCGACCCTATAACCATAGGCCTGCCATTGCCCAATTACAACCTGGCAGTTGTAGATGAGCATATGAATATACTGCCGGTTGGCGAGCGGGGAGAGCTGGTAGTGACCGGCCCCGGCGTATGCCACGGCTATGTGAACAGGCCCGAGTTAACAGCGGCCAAATTTGTGCCTAAACCGGCGGAAATGACCGGGCTGCCCGGCGATACCATTTACAAAACAGGCGATGCCGCCATCATCAACGAAGATGGCAGTATCGACTTCCAGGGCCGCCTCGACGACCAGATAAAACTGCGCGGTTACCGCATAGAGCTTGGTGAAATAGAAAATCAGCTCAGCAACCTTACCGATATTACTGCCGCTGCGGTGGCAGTAAAAAAAGATATTAACGGACAGGACCATCTTGCAGGCTACGTAGTGTGCGACGACCCCGTGAAGATGAACCAGCAGATCATACGTGAGGAGCTTGCAAAAGTATTGCCACCTTATATGGTGCCCAGCGTCATCATGCTGCTGTCAGAGATGCCGAGGCTCCCAAGCGGTAAGATCAACCGTAAGGAATTGCCGGTGCCCGCCCTGCTGCTCGAAAACTCCATAGCTGTTACAGACGATGTGATAGATATCGATGCGCCGGTAGGTGACCGTGTGATTGCCGCGCTCCGCAAGAACTTCCCCAACCGGCAGATCGACCTCTCGCAGGATTTCTTTACAGATCTTGGCGGTCACTCGCTATTGGCGGCTTCGTTCGTTTCCCGTCTGCGCAAGGAGGCAAATCTGCCTCAGGCGTCTCTGAAAGACATTTACCTGCACAGGCCACTCGCCAAACTGGTAGAGCAATGGGAGAGCAAGCAGGATGAAGGGGCGCCCAAAGCAAAGAGAGTATTTAATGAGGTGCCATTACGGCGATACATTCTGTGCTGGATAGCGCAGACCATATCGCTGGGCGTTATTTATGGCCTGTTTGCCATACAGATATTCTTCCCCTACCTGGCCTACTACTATGTGAAAGAAGATTTTCACAATATCGCTTATGGCATCGCCGCAGCGCTGTCCATGTTCTTCCTCATTCCTCCTATGTTCACGCTCATCACCATCACGTTCAAGTGGCTGGTCATCGGCAGAATGAAGGAGGGGGATTATCCGTTATGGGGCACATACTATTTCCGCTGGTGGTTTGTGAAGACCATGCAGCGCCTGCTGCCTTCGCAGTTCCTCAATGGCACACCGCTGTATAACGGCTACCTGCGCCGTATGGGGGTGAAGGTGGCAAAGGATGCGCAGCTCGCTGCAATCACCATTGGTGCAGAAGACCTGGTGACCATCGGCAGTGATGTAAGCATCAGCTCACAGGCGGTGCTGAACAATGCCTTTGTAGAAGATGGCATGCTGAAGCTGCGGCGCATCACCCTGGGCGATCATGCCTATATAGGCAGTAGTGCGGTAATGTCTGGCGGCACAGTGGTAGAAGAATGGGGCGAACTGACCGACCTCAGCCATTTGCAGGAGGGCAAGACCATTAAGGCCCGAGAGGTATGGCAGGGTAGTCCCGCCCAGTTGAAAGAGACCAAGGAATTGCATGAATTGCCCCAGCCCTTGCCGGTATCAAACGGCAGGCGCTGGGCGTATAATGTCATATTTACATTCATGCTGCTGCTGTTCCCGTTCGTAGTGCTGCTGCCGTTGTTGCCTACGGTCATCATCATCAACGACCTCGATAATGCCACGCCCGACTACGACTTCAGCTACCTGGTAGTTACGCCGTCACTGGCGTTGAGTTACATCATCATTTACGCGGGGGTCACTATTTTGCTCACACGCCTGCTGCAGCGGGGCATAAAACCCGGCAAATATCCTATTTATAGCCCCTTCTATGTGCGCAAATGGTTTGCCGATCAGTTGATGAGCCTCTCGCTCATAGTGCTGCATCCTATCTACGCTACTGTGTTTGTGTCGCTTTGGTTCCGGGCGCTGGGCGCAAAGGTGGGCAAGAACACCGAAATATCTACCGCCAGCAGTGTTACCCATCCGTTGCTGGAGATAGGTAAGGGGGCATTTGTCGCAGACGCTGTAACCCTGGGCGAGGCCGATGTGCGCGCACAGCAACTGATACTGGATAAAACGATCATCGGTAACAACACCTTCGTGGGCAACAGCGCGCTCATTCCGCAGGGGTGCATACTGCCCGGCCGCATGCTTATCGGTGTGCTGTCCACCCCGCCCACGCCGCAGCAAATGGAAGAGGCAAAAGCCCGCGACTGGTTCGGGTCACCCGCAATTGCTTTGCCGCGCCGGCAGGAGAGCAGGACCTTCCCTGCCAACCAGACCCTGCGGCCGTCCCCGCCGAGGGTAGTAGGCCGCACCTTGGTGGAATTCATTCGTATCCTGTTGCCCGAAACGGTCATCCTTATCGGCAGCATTCTGTTCATTGCCTATGCACACGACCTGGTCGTAGAAAAACATTGGTGGGAGATAGCTTATACGTTGCCCGTCTATTACCTGTATTACATGGGTTTGCCTGCCTTCCTGGTCACCCTCTTGCTCAAATGGATATTCGTGGGCAAATACAAGCCTGAGCAAAAGCCTATGTGGACATCCAAAGTTTGGCTCAGCGAAGCGATCACGTCAACTTACGAGGCGCTAACCGTGCCGTTCGTGCTCGACTATATGCGTGGCACACCATGGCTGCCCATCATTCTCCGTTTGTTTGGTGTAAAGACCGGCAAGCGTGTTTGGATGAATACCACAGACATCACCGAATACGATATGGTATCGATTGGTGATGATTCTGCCATGAACGAGGATTGCGGCCCGCAGACCCACCTGTTCGAAGACCGCGTGATGAAAGTAGGCCCTGTGAAGATAGGCAAGCGCACCACCATCGGCGCACGTACCATCATTCTATACGACAGTGAATTGGGCGACGATGTAAACGTAGAGCCGCTATCGCTGATCATGAAGGGCGAGAACCTGCAACCCGGCACCAATTGGGGAGGCAGTCCGGTAAAACCACTTTAATATATTCGCTGCACGGCTAAAGATCAGTTGGCCCGGCCACGCGTCGTGCAGCACCCGGCGCAGCAGCTCATTGGCCAGATCTGGTTCGAAATTGAGGCATATAAAGGGGCCAAATTTTTTCGTTCGGCTGCTGAAGGTATAAAAGAGAGTTTCGCAGGTAATAGCCAGGTATTATATAGCTGCACCAATAACACCTCCCTTTAGGGATGGGGTCACGCCAGGCTACTGTGATCGCCGTGAAAAGAAAGTAGCGAGTGGTCAGGATGGTTACTAATGATCAGATACCTTATTCTTTCACCACCCTTATCTCGCTTTGGTTACTGTCATTATCTGTTAGCTCCAGCACATATACCCCGGCAGGCAAAGCACCTACAGCAATGCTGCCGCCTCCGGTCAGTTCGCCCTGCTGTATGCACATGGCCAGTGTGTTCAATAATCTGTAGTGCGCTGTGCTCACCAGCCCGCTTACGCTTAGCAAGTCTTTCACTGGGTTGGGGAACACTCTGGCATTGCCCAGGGCATGTATGCCGTCAACGCCTGTGCTGGCCACTGTTACGGTAACGGTATCATAACTCAGCGTACCGCATACGTCCAGTTCCATCACATAGCTGGTAGTAGTGGTAGGGTGCACCCACATGCCTGCATGGTTGCTGTCTATCAATGCACCTGTTGAAGCATAATACCACTTACAGGGCAGGTAATCATCCTGCGTCCCTATCCACGCGCTGTCTCCCACAGGTATAGTTGCATCCGGCCCGGCATCGGCCGTGGAGTCTATTTCTATCACGCTGATGTCGTCGATTATATACCAGGTAATGCCATTACCCAAAAGCCAGGAAGCTGGGTAAAGTAATGTGTCTGTATGCGCCTCATCTCTAAAATTGCCGATAGTCATGAACTTTTCTGTTCCAGATCCTGTAACTATCCCTTGAATTTTAGTCCAGTTAAGTGCGTCACTGATAATAGCTGTTTCCTCTACCTGAGGAATATGCGTCGTTTGCGGTTGTCCGCAGTTTTCTGTAGTATCTATTGTTCCATCATCAAAGTAGGCACCTATATTATTACATGCATACCCAGAGAATGGTGTCAAACAAGCATAAATAGTAACGCAATATTGTATTCCTGCTGCTAGTGGTGTTTTTAGTCGGCCCTGTAGATAATCCCTTTCATAGGGCGTGGCAACGGTATCGCTAATAGCCCAATTCATTTGAACATGTGCTAACGCGTTTCCTGTCCTCGGGTAGTGATTGAAATGTTGATTAAGAGGCACCGAGCAGTAAAGGTCTGTGCCACAAGTCGTACATAATTCGGGAGTGCAATTTATATTACCGAAAGTATCTCCAAGAGCGGGATCTGTGTGCATCGTATCGATTGGTGACCAATAGTATGCAAATTTTATTTCGTCTGCCCAATTCGGACACTGCGAGTACCGCTCAAAACTCGGGTTATACAAATAATTGATCTGCGCACGGGAGCAAAGGCCCAGGAATATTAACATCGTAAGCAGGAGGATATTTTTCACAGCACAACAAATTTAATGTAAATATTTTGCGCAATGCTCACGTGCAAAGCATCTTTCAACCAAAAGCGAGCTGACGTAAAACCGTTGCACCAATAACACCTCCCTTTAGGGATGGGGTCGCAATGATGCAGATCTTTTCTACTTACAAAAAAAACGGCTGCCAATCAGCAGCCGTTCACGTATCATTACACGAAAAAAATTATTCCGCGCTGGTCTCTTTTGGTTTCTTCATGATGGCATATACCTCAACTGCAAAACCCAGCAAAATAACTATAGGCGCCAGGGTAATGCGGCGGAAGCTGTAGATCTCGTCATAATTGAACTGGTGAGGGTCCGCACTTTTGCCCCCCGACATCAGCATAAAGCCAATGAGTATGAGCGCAACACCACCCACGATCCACATATAATTTTCGCGGTCGAAAAGAAAAGATGGCTTTGCCTGTGGCTGTGTGCCGTAAAAGCTGTCAGGAGCAGTAGTGGTCGCTGGTTTAGCGATCACCGGCCTTACTGGTTTTGCTGGTTTCTGTACTGTTGACATAGTTGCAATGTTACGAAAAAATATTAATAAAGGTCGTCCACGTGTAGTTTCAGGTACTTCACTACCGAGCGGTGTGTACTCACTAATGATATCATTATCCCCAGCAGCATCATGCACGCCAGCAGCGCTGCATACAGTCCCGGATCATACAACAGGTTCAGCTCTGGCAATTGCTTGGTGGCAAACGACATCAGCATCCACAGCGCAACAATGGAAATGAGGCCGCTCAGAAAGCCATTGAGCAGTGCCCGCATATCAAACGGCCGTGTAATGAACGACTGTGTCGCACCCACCATTTGCATGGTTTTGATGAGGAAACGATTACTGAACATGGCCAGCCGCACCGTATTGTCTATCAGAAAGATGACCACTATAAGCAATACCACCGATATCACCCCTAGAATGATACCGATTTTGTTCAGGTTCTTGTTCATTTGCTCCACCACCACGTTCGACCACGTCACATCCCGCACCACATTGCTCTGCATGATGAACTTTCTGATCTTGGCTAAGCTGTCCTTATTCACATATTCCGCATGCAGCTTCATGGCTATGGACGTGAACAGCGGATTATATCCAAGGAAGTCCACCACATTGGTGCCCTCTACCTGGCTCTCCATTTTGGCCGCTTCCTCCTTGGTAATAACACGCGTATTGTGCACAAAAGGCTGTTTGTTCAATATAGCCTGCAATTTGGCCACGTTGGCATCCGTAGTATTATCATGGAAATCGACACTTATTTCCAGGTCCTCCTTAAAGGCACGAGACAGAGCGCGGCCATTGATGAGCAGCCAGCCCAGCACCCCCACCATGAAGAGCAGCAGGGCTACGCCCAGGATGGCATTGAAATAGGTCGGTTTGGCTTTTTTGGATGTGGCCATATTTTGTGTTCTGCTTTCAAAAATATAAAAAACGGGTGCTTTTCTCATTTTATTGGCGCAGTTCCTAACATTTTTTAACAATGCGGTGCCGGCAGATGTGGGTAAACTGCCCGCAATGCAGCTTTTGCTGTAGCATTTGCGGGTATTGCATTACTTTTAATGCAGATTTTAAGGAGTTTATGGAGGATTTGAAACCGTTTTTTGAAGACAGGCATTTTAACGACGACGACAGCAGGCAATACCATTCCTTGCAATGGGGAGCCAACATAAAATATGCATTCGACCCGGCTTTCGATATTGCTGAGGCCGACATATTACTGGTGGGCTGCAACGAGTGGCGTGGCGCAGCAGATGGTGCGCAGCACACGGGAAGTGCAGACGTGGTAAGGCAGTATTTGTATGAATTGTATCATTGGCACTCCGGCTTCACTATTGCAGACATGGGCAATATTCAGCAAGGGGCCAGGCTGGGCGACTCCCGCGCTGCACTGGCTGCCGTGCTCAAGGAAATTGAAGACGCCGGTAAAATGGCCATTATACTCGGTGGCAGTCATGATCTGACCATGCAGCAATATGAAGTGTTCCGCAGCCGCGAGCAACTGGCTGAGGCCGTTGTGGCCGATATGCTCATTGACCTGAATGAAAGTGAGGACACTACTGACCGCAGCTTCCTGATGGACATGCTCACCAATACACCCAATTTCATTTCGCACTACAGTCATATCGGGTTCCAAAGCTACTATGCGCAGCCGCGCATGCTGGAGACGCTGGATAAACTGCGGTTCGATTTCCATCGCGTGGGTAAGGTGAAAGAGAATATTGATGATATGGAACCGGTGCTGCGTTCTGCAAACTTCTTCAGTTTCGACATCTCAGCGGTTCGTTACAGCGATGCCCCTGCCAATATCAATGGCTCCCCTAATGGACTGAGTGGCGAGGAGGCCTGTGTGCTGACTCGGTTCGCGGGCATGAGCAACAAGCTCACTTCCCTCGGCATTTATGGTTACGATCACGCCACAGATGCACACGACATGACGGCCAAACTCATCACACAGATGATATGGTATTTTGTAGATGGGCTGGTAATGCGGCGCTACGAGGCAAGCCTGGCAGAGATGAATGAGTTCATGATCTTCAATGTCTCCTTCACCGACAACGATACCGTGTTTGTGAAAAGCAAACGCACAGGTCGCTGGTGGATGCGCATGCCAGCCGGGGAATACGCGCCTTGCGCCTATAGCGAT
>Ga0316218_1003401_pt1 | contig 13245 bp, 14 predicted proteins | sample TBH18003metaG_FD_203634 | JGI IMG/M metagenome (GOLD analysis project Ga0316218, IMG submission 203634) | Freshwater microbial communities from Trout Bog Lake, Wisconsin, USA - TBH18003 | ecosystem: Environmental > Aquatic > Freshwater > Lake > Hypolimnion/Profundal zone | place: USA: Wisconsin...
TCTTCGAGCAGAACGACACCCAGACGAGGCAGTCGGTGCTGACCGTGTTCAACGGTTTCATGGGAACGTTGATAAGCCTGCGTGCGCTGTACGACTTCGCGGTCGTCTGCGATGCCAGCAACAACACGCCGGCCACGATCGATGCCAACGAGCTTTGGATTGACATAGCCATCAAGCCTGAGAAGTCCATCGAGTTCATCTACATCCCGATAAGGATCCTCAACACTGGTGATCCGCTACCGGGCGGCTCAAAGGCCTAAACCATAGAGGTTTGACATATTCGATAGCGGGAGAGATCCCGCTATCACCTTGATCAACGCATCTATTCTATTGCTTATCCATCTTGCATGCCGGTATAATCTCAAGATGTCACAAACATTCTGTCCCATACCATGGATCTTCCACGCGGCTAGATCAAACGGCGACATGCGAGTCTGCTGCCAGGCCAACGTGACCGCAAACCGAGGCGTCATACGCAAACCAGACGGCACGGCCTACAACGTTGGGTGCGATGACGTGGATTCATCACGCAACGCGGAGCTGATGAAGCGCATGCGACTCAACATGCTCAACGGAGACTGGAGCGAGGAGTGCGGCCGATGCAGGCAGGAGGAGCAATCTGGGTTGGTCAGCAGGCGGGCATACGAGGGAAGAAATTGGGATTTCAAGCTGGACGACGCCCAGCGGGTCACCGCCGAGGATGGATCCATAGATACGGATGAGGTCCCGTTGATATACTACGATCTCAGGTTTGGCAACTTCTGCAACTTCAAATGCCGCATGTGCGGTCCGGCTGACAGCGATTCGTGGTATGCCGATCACATGGCCTTGACGGGGGAGACCAGTTTCTGGGACACATCTGGTAAGGTCGAGATAAAAGAGGTCAATGGCACGCTCATGGCGTCAGGGTTCGACTGGTACAAGCACGAGACTCTGTGGCGCCATCTTGAATCCAACGTGGATAAGATACGGCACGTCTATCTCGCGGGCGGCGAACCCATGCTGATAGATAGGCATTACATATTCCTGGAGCTGTGCGTGGATCGAGGTGTGGCTGGCAACATAACGATAGAATACAACACCAACATGAGCACCATGCCACCTCGCGTGATCGATCTCTGGCGCAACTTCAAACGGGTGAACATCGGTGCCAGCGTGGACGGGTTTGGACCCGTGCTGGAATATCAGAGGCACGGTGCCAAATGGGACAAGACCCTCAGGAACCTGAGGACATTGGATGGCTTGCCCGGCAACGTGAACGCATGGTTGGCCTTCACCGTCACCGCATACAACGTGTGGCACATGGTAGACTTCATGAGGTGGAAGCTGGAGGAGAGTGGGTTCTCGAAGATAAACTCCTCCAAACGCCACCCCATAATAACCCATCATGTGGCCCACTACCCGCATCATCTCAACATACGGGTGCTGCCTGATGCGTTAAAGATGGAGATCACTGATAGGTTCGCATCATTCGTGGCGTGGGTCAGGGAGGGAGGTTACCCGAGGCATGTGGTCACCGCCGCCGAAACCATCGCCAAGGGTGTCGTATCATACATGAACGGTGTGAGCTACAACGCCGAGCATTGGGGTGAGTTCCTGAGATACACCAACAGGTTGGATTCCATACGCGGCGAGTCCATAGTGGAAGTGGAACCCATGTTCTCCGGTTACATCTGACGGCTCGTGCCATCGTGCAGGCATCTAAGCAAAGGCCTGATACCAACCGGATCTCCATCCATCGTCCTCGCTAGATGCACGGCCTTGGTTGGCTTTAGGTTAAAATCCCTGCACACCTGTTGGTAGTGTCTCTCGTATTTCCTCCAGAAATATTCCGGACCAATCTCCTCCATGAATCTGATACCCATGCTCATGAGGGCTTGCGGATTCATGCCAAAGTCGTTCATTATGGTGATCGCACCCTGCGGTGTGTCGCGTGAGAACCTCAATCCGATCCTGTTGCCTCCCATGCCTCCCTTGCTGAGGCTTATGCAGAACGTCTCGATGGCAGGATGATCAAAGTTGAATGATATGCCCTTGGAGCAGCTTATCCATGCCCCGTCCACATGAACGGGTATGCCCAGCGCATGGCATCGGTCAAGCACGGCATCCATATCCGGATGCACATCGCCCAGCGAAGGGAAAGGCATGGATATCAGCAGCTCCTTGCCGCGTTCAAGCGTCGATGCATCCGTGTATTCTATGTCGTTGTTCAGACGCCAGTGATACTTGTAATCGTCCCTGAATATCATCACGCGATCGTTGCCAAGCCGTTGGTATATGTCGTCTATGTATTGGGTGCAACCATGGGTCACATCCAGCCTACCAAATGCGTGGTATCCCTCCAGCCGGCTGAGCCGGTGCCCATCCAACCAATCCAGGAACGCAGACTTAAACCTACCGTCTAGGTCATCCTCATGCACCGGGTTCTCCCTGTAGAACCTGTCATAGAATTGGTTGATGCCTTGGTCGTACATGGGCTGTGGCCTATCAACCTGCAGCCAATCCATGGTGTATGATCTATCCCTGCTGTCTCTCATGATATTAGTTTACGACCATATCGCGCATATACTATATTGTCACGCATGCAACGGGAGTATCAAGGGAACATGTGGTGTCCTTTACCATGGACGCATCTGGGCGTCAAGAACAACGGTGATCTCAGGATGTGCTCGCACAGCCAGAGCGCTGGCACCGGCAACACCCTCCTGATGAAGGGAGATAGGGTTCTCACCGTCGCCGACATAGGTGTCGAGGACACGCTCAACTGTGACACGCTTAAACAGGTGCGGCGAGACATCATGGAGGGGAGATGGCCGGAGCAGTGCCGGCGTTGCCAGGCCGAATCCGATGTTGGATCAAACAGCAGGAACAGATGGGAAGCCGACAGGTTGAGGTCTGATATGACCGAGGACATGGCAAGGTTGATGACATCCAATGACGGAACCGTGGCTGATGACAAGTTCATGGATTTCGATCTGAGGATGGGTAACCAATGCAACCTGCGCTGTGTGATGTGTTTCCCCGGTGAGACACGTAAATGGTATGACATATATGAGGAGATAACAGGGCAAACCACGTTCATGGTTGACAATCGTACCTATGATATCAGATCAACCGATGATCACTTTGGTTGGTCAAAGCACAGGGGCAACATAGATGCGTTGATATCCATATCGGATGGTCTCACCAAGATAAACTTCGGCGGCGGTGAACCCCTGATCATGAAGCATCATAGGTATCTCCTCGAATCGCTGGTGAACTCTGGTAGATCAAAGCACATCGAGCTTGAGTACAGCAGCAACATCACCGTGTTCCCGCAGGGACTCTTTGACACATGGAAGCACTTCAAGGAAATCAAGATATGCGCAAGCATAGATGCCGTTGGCGATGCCAACGGCGCCATACGGTATCCGAGCGATTGGGAAACGGTCACGGAAAATCTAAGGATGCTGGATGGCACGGAGGATCACATATCCGTGTTCCTGTCGACGACGATAAGCAACATATCGCTGGAACACTATGGGGATCTTCTGTCGTGGGCAAGGAAACAGCGATACGGCAAGATAAAGATGCATGCCTCCCATCCTGTCTATAACCCTAGGCACTTCTCCATCGGGCTGTTGGACGCCAATCATGTGGTTCCCATGCTGGAGAGATGCTATGATGGCATAGGCGGACAAGATGCACTCAGGAGGAAGGTGGATCACTATAGGGATCTGCACCAGCGGATATCGTTCGTGAAATCGGACGATATAGCCGTACAACGGGCCAACTTCGTCAAGGCGTTTAGACGCTTGGAGAAAAATCAAGGCCAGGATTGGTCAACCCTGTTCCCCGTGGCAGCAAGGGTCGTGGATGAATATCAGGATGCCTATAAAGTTGATGTTTAGTTAAAAATGTTTCAATATTTGCAATGAGTTGCATGTTTGTAGACATTGATAAGGCGGAAAGGTTATACTGAACCATGGATGAGGAACTGGGATGGAGCCGTTACGACTTCTCCAAGATACCGTTTGATAGGATAACCAAGCTTGGTCAGAGGACCATGCTGTACCGAGACCTGTTCTCGGTGAGCTGGTTGCTTGGCCGTTTCTGCAACTACAGATGCTCCTACTGCTGGCCATATGCCAGAAGCGACACCAGGGATCATCGACCCGTCGAGCTGAACATGCTCACGATGGACGAGATCAAGAGGCAGAGCCGGGAGCGGGGATACAACAGCTTCCACTTCAGCTTCAGCGGCGGCGAGCCGACGGTTTACCCGGACTACCTCAGGTTGCTAGAGCATTACTCGGACGATACCGAGAACTGCAACTATCAAAGCGTGCACATGACCAGCAACATCTCACAGGGCATGAGATGGTTCGAGAGATACATAGATGCCACCAAGCATCTGCACAGGGTCAGCGTCACCGCCAGCTGGCACCGAGAGCATGGCATAAAGCAAGGCGACCTCAAGGGACACACCGAGAGATTCGCTGACAGGTTGGTGCTCCTGCAGGAGAACGACATACAGGTCACTGTGAACACCGTGATGGTGCCCGAGTGGTTCGATGTCCTCTACTCCGAGGCCGAATACTTCCTCAGCAGGGGCATCAACGTAACCCTCAAGCCGCAGAGCGATGTCACGGCCAGCAAGATAGTGGATGGCTATAGTGACAGCCAGCTTTCGATACTGCATAATGGCATGCCGCAGAGGGATTTCACCGCGGTGAAGAGCAAGGTTAACCGTCCTAAACCGAGGACAAGCATGCAGAGTATGAGCATCCAGAACGGTGACACCGGATCAGTGCCGCAGGTGATGCAGGTTGAGCTGGAGGATGACTCCGGTAACAAGTGGTACATGGATCAAGCCGAGAGATTCAACGCATTCAACTTCAATCGATTCAAAGGATGGGACTGCGAGAGCGGATACCGCAGCATCATCATCAGGGAGCCAGACGGCGCCATCAAGCGCAGCTACAGCTGCGCAGACAAACCCTTGGGATACATAGAGACCGGATTTAGGCTGTTTGACTCCCCCATGCCGTGTGTGACGGATGCCTGCGTGAGCTCGGCGGACAGCAAGATACCAAAGATGAGAAAAGGAATCGCGATATGACAGTACCGTACATGGACAAGATAACCGGGAGGGCTAGGACCATAAGCAGGACTCCCTATGACATCGCCGCGTTTGAGAGGTTCAAGATCGATCTGGATGGGTGGATACACAGCAGCGTGCAACCCGTCGCCGGATTACCTCAGGGCCAACGACTCATCGTCACTGGCATGTCCGATGCGTTCAACCAAACCTACATACTGTATGACAAGATAGGTGTTTTCCACGGCGAATACGGATATCACAAGCTGTATCTGGGGGATAGGGTCACCACCAATCTGGATGAGGCTGATGCCATAATCATAAGCCACCCCTTCAGCGCGGATGGCATGAGCAGCCATGACAAGATAGCGCAAGCCGACAAGCTTGGCAAGCCGATCTTCGTTGATTGCGCGTTCTTCGGCATCTGCGCCAACATCAGCTTTGACTTCACGGCATACAAGAACATACACACCGTGGGATTCTCGCTGAGCAAGACCTTTGGCACTGGACCCAACAGGGTTGGCATGATTTACACCATCGATCGATATGCTCCCGCCGTCTATGCGGAATGGAACTATCCACTGATAGCCGGCGCCATGCAGCACTATGATCTGTTGGCGACGAAAACCCCGGATGAGACCTTCGCCACCTATAGGAACAGGCAGGTGCAGATATGCGACGAGCTAGGCGTCGTGCCCAGCGACACGGTTATCTTTGGCATAGACATGGAGGGTAGATATCCTGAGTTCAAGCGAGGATACACCGGCAGATTGTGCATCAGCGATGTCATCATCGAACAGGGTCCTTGATTCATGTTCGAGCTTTACCAGACCAAGACCGGGGCGAGAGGTTCGCTGGCTGAGGTGTGGATAGACCAGAGAGCCGGATTGGTTAGGAAGCTGTACAAGCCAAACGGCACCACCATAACCGGCGGACCACCACACTATAGGGACATGGACACCATACGTCGCATGTTTGAAAATGAGATATCATGGAGCACACGTCTCAGATCTAAACATGTGCTGGAGATATACGAACACGGTGAGCTGAAGGACGGTCCGGGCTTCTACCTGCTGCAGGAGTATGTCGGACCAGATCTGCTGCACTACTACAGGAAGGACACCAGATTGTTGGAGGCCATACCGGATGCCAGTGACCAGATGATCGAGCTCTTCAAGTTCTTCAGGCACCATGGCGTGTACAAGATCAACAACGCCATGAGCAACATGACCATCTCCGACGGGCAGATAAAGGCTTATGATTTCAAATATGCCGTATCCAGAACCCCTGAGACCAGGGACAAGGAGATCCACAGCATAAACACATGGATATCCAAGATAGATCCGACCCTGACAGAGGTCCTGTTGGAATACGTTTGAACCGAAAGGCATGCGACATGGCTGTATTGCAGATCATAGACTATGGATTTGACATAGCAAGGTTGACCGAGGAGGCGATCTCATTCCACGAATCGTATCCAGATCTGCCCGATAACCAGATATGCGTCACCGGCACGTCGACCGGATCGGATCACCTTGAGGGCAGCGGCAGCTTGGAATACAAGTGGGTTGATATGGAGACCAGGGTTCCCAGGGCCAACCCGCTACAGGAGACGGAGTTCACGCATTTCCTAGACGCGTTCAAGGGTACCTACACAGAGGAGGTATATCTCAGGCTTTACCAGCGGTTCAACATCGGCAGATTGAGGTTCATGTATGTGAGCCCGCGTAAATGCTACAGCTGGCACAGGGACACCACCCCTAGGATACACGTCCCCATACGCACCGACCCCGCCAGGACCGGATTGATCGTGGAGGACACGGTCGTGCGGCTGCCTGCCGACGGCAACGCATACGTGATAGACACCACTCGCTATCACACGGCGTTCAACGCTTGGAACCAAACACGCATACACCTCGTGGGTGCCCTCCTGTGATACGGCCATAAAACGGCCACCTCTCCTTAACGATAACCGTCTCGCATAAATATATTTGCAAGGCAAAGGAGAATTTACATGGCTACATTACCATCAAGTGGAAACGGAGCTAACGGCACGCTGAACAAGTTCGGCGTTCCAATACTCAACGGCAACACCCTGGGTGGCGGCATATTGATGCCAAAGCTGAAGTATCGCTACAGCGTGATCGTCACGAACTTTGGTGCCGGAGGCTACCAAACCGATTTCACCCAGCAGGTCATGACCGCAGGTCGTCCTAACCTGCAGTATAACAGGAACGAGCTGCACAGCTACAACAACGTGATGTTCATACCGCAGAAGCCGGTTTGGCAATCACTTGAGATTGTGCTGCGCGACGACATCACCAACAACATCAACACATTGGTCGGACAACAGCTGCAGAAGCAGATGAACTTCTACGACATGAGCAGCGGGACATCAGGCGAGAACTTCAAGTTCCAGATGCAGCTGCAAACCCTCGATGGAACCAACTCTGGTGCGTCATTGGAGACGTGGTATCTGGAGGGATGCTTCCTGGAAACCGTCAACTATGACAGCTTTGATTACTCCTCGAGCGATGCCGTGCAGGTAACGCTGACCATAAGCTTCGATAACGCCACGCAGGAGACCAACGATCTCAACGGCGCCGGTGTCAACGAGCCGGGCGATCTCGCTTCACCCGGAGGGTTCGCCGGCTAACACGGCAGGCTCGCAGGCATGAATCATTGAGCAAGGCCGTTGAAATATACGGCCTTTTCTCATGGATAAATATCAGCATGTCAGTGATACTGAGAGATAGGCGATTAGCCACACATTACTTTGGTACGGCGCAGTCCGGCCAACCCATGACGATGGTTCCGCGCACGCGGTTCATGTTCTACGCCAATTTCATGGTCAACCCCGCCCCTCTCAACGTTGATAACAGCTTTCTAAGCAAGCTGGGCACGTGGCAGGACGGCATAAGCTTCAAGATCAAGACCATAGATAAACCAAAGATAGATCTCACCACGACGGAGATGAACCAATATAACCGCCGCCGTTATGCATACACCAAGGTAGAATACCTGCCGTTCACCATAAAGCTGCACGACACGGTCGACAACAAGGTCCTCAAGCTGTGGCGCGAATACTTCACGTATTACTTCGCAGACAGCAGGACCAAATCCTCCACGGACATGAGCAGCGGCACGGTTGATCCGACGTTCACCGACAGCAGCGGTTGGGGTCTGAGGCCCATCGGAGAGGACACGTCGTTCTTCAGCAGGATAGAGCTGTATTCCCTGTTTGGAACCCAATACACTCAGACCACGTACCTAAATCCCAGGATAACGGCCGTAGATTGGGAGCAGAATGACTCCACCAGCGCCGATCCCGAGGAGGTGAGCATCACCTTTAGGTACGAGGCGATCGAGTACAAGGATCCAACCACGCTGTCATCATCGGATGCCACCAGGTTTGGATTTGGAACCGACATAGGAGACGGGGGTCCAAACGAGGTGGAAACGGGCATAGGTGCCACGGTTCCCATCAACAACTCAACATACACGGTTGCGACGCAGACCTCATCAAACACAGGTTTAGCAGCCGCCTATGCGGCGGCCAACAACCCCATCCCCGCATCGCAGGTCATAGCCAACCCTCAGCAAGGGCCTATCGACGGCATACCGGGTGGCAACCTGCCGACGCAGACGGGGTCAATATCCGGAACCAACGGCGTCATCAGCAACACGCAGAGCCCGGTCAACAGCTCCATAGCTGCCGTTGGGTCTTTCACATACGGTCCTACACAGGTGGCTTGAAACAACATGGCGACTGACATCACTCAGCTAAACATACAACAGCAGCTGGCTCTCAACAGCGGATCGCTTAGCATCACCAATGCAAACGGCGGTTACCAGTTCATAGACAACGCGACCGGTCAGCCGGTGTCCAAGACCACGAGCGTCAGCAACTACCTGTTGAGCAACAGCCCTGCCGTCTACCAAACCAGCCTGCGTGCGGATGTCTACAACTATGCCCTAGGCGTGTTTGGCGGCAAGGATGTGCCACCTGAGGTGGTTGACACCCTGGCGGCCATGGCGACCTATTACAGCGTGCAGACCGGGCAGCCGGTGACGGGGCTGTTCAACAACGGTGTGCTGCTGCCACAGTTCCTGGCGACCATAAACAATCTCAGGGGCAACACCAGCCAGATAGGCTACTCAGGTCTGAACCTGAACCCCAAATGGAGCAACAACGTGGTGATGAGGGCCAGCATCGCCAAGGCCATAGAGCCGTGGGATGCGGTTGGCACCATGTCCCAGCGAGGCAAATATGACGGCGAGATCGCCGGATTCACCTTCTATGCCAGCGATAGCAGCACGGTCTATGCCAGGGTTGGGGATGTTCCTGGGGTCTGGGAGGCATATGCGCCCGACGAGCCGATCTGGCCAGCCTGAGATGTATGCATGAGCAAGTACAGCCAAGAATATTTCATACCTAGATAAATTCATCACGGTCAGTTCCTATGCTAAATACATAGGAGGTTACCTTTATGAACATCTGTAAAATCTGTGGCAAGGATGCTGAATCTGTATTCAAGCTATCAAAACATGTGACCAACACACATAAGATCAAGATTAAAGACTATTATGATAGATACTTTGCGTGCGAAGAATCAGGTAAGTGCATCTATTGTGGTGAGCAAACCTTTTTCCATGGGTTGGTTGAAGGTTATAGTCAGAGTTGTAAGAGGTGTAAGCCACAAGCGGCTATATCCATGCGCGATAGGCTTAAGAATGACCGTGACAGGTTTGCGGAATTTAGGTCAAAGGTATCGAACAACCAACGGCGAATATGGGAAGACCGTAGGTGCGATAAATCAGCAGAAGAAATACATGCCAAGGTCGGCAAATCAATCAGAGCTACCAACTCTAAATTAAGCAAATCGCAGCTTCAAGAAAGATACGGTTGGCAGAATAGGCTTACACCTGATGAATTAGACAGGTGGAAAAATGAGGTAATGCTAAAAACTGGATGTCATACCTGGTGGCAAAATGCCACTGATGAACAAAAAGCAGAAGTTGTAAATCGGCGCATATCAACCATAATACAGACAGAAATAACGCTGGTTGAACAATGCATGCTTGATAAAAACAATCAGGGTAAATATTACCAGGCAGTGTCATACATAACAGAGATGAATTACCATCGATACAAGTATATCATTGATCCTAATTCGCAGCGAGGCAACGGCTATCATTTGGACCATAGATTCAGTATAAAGGCTGGATTTGTACACAAGGTTAGTCCGGCAATAATTGGCCATTACCGTAACCTCGAGTTATTGCCGGCAGATCAAAACATGAGAAAAAATGCTAAATGCTCGATCACGCTAAACGAATTGATGGAAATAGCCGATGTCTAAATATAGCCAAGGGCAGTTCTTGCCAAAAAATACCCATAAGATAATAGGTAACGCGACGATTTGGTATAGATCGAGCTGGGAGCTGGCCATGATGACGTTCCTAGACACGCATCCCAGCGTGATACAGTGGGCCAGCGAAAGCGTCAAGATCCCCTACACCAATCCCCTCACCGGACGCCGCAGCCAATATGTGCCAGATTTCCTGGTTCTTTACCAGGACAAGAGCGGCAGGCAGAGGGCAGAGCTGGTCGAGGTTAAACCCAAGAAGGAAGCCATGCTGGAGAACGCCAAGAGCAAGCGAGACAAGGCATTCCTGATGATAAACCAAGCCAAGTGGCAAGCGGCGATGGCATGGTGTGCCAAGAACGGCGTCACGTTTAGGCTGATAACCGAGGATCACCTGTTCGCAGGCAAGGGTAAGAAATGAAACCGGATGGGAAGCCCTATTGCTTCTATCCATGGTTCCATCAAAAGGTAAACACTGACGGATCCGTAGTGCCATGCTGCGCATGGAGGAACGACGGATCAACCTTCAGCGGCAACGACCTGCTAAACAGCGACATGATGGACGATCTCAGGCGACGCATGATTGATCATGATCCACCGAGCAACTGCGAAAACTGCAGGAGGAACGAATCTCTGGGTAGGAGAGGTGTCAGGGACGACAGCTTCTGGATAGCCGATGTCCTCGATCTAGATGTGAAATCGCCGCCGTTGCTGCGCAGCCAGGAGGTTGATATCAGCAACCTATGCAACCTCAGGTGCAGGATGTGTGATCCATCCAGATCCTCGCGTTGGATAGCCGATGCGAGGCGCCTTGGCATGCCTGATCAGGGCATCATGGACAGCGGCTGGACCCTTTCCGATGAGGATGCCGCCAACACCAGATACCTGAGATTCCTCGGCGGCGAGCCCATGCTGCATCAGGATAGGATACTGGATGCGCTGCGCAAGATCGATGCCAAGGGAGGCATAGAGCAACTGCACCTGCTATTGGTCACCAACATGACCAAGATGTTCAGCGATGAGATGGTTGGGTACATGGAGAGGATGCGGTATGCCACCGTGGTGTGCAGCATAGACGGATATGCCGCATTGAACGATTGCATACGTTCCGACAGCGGCTGGCATGACATCGATCGCAACATGAGATCGTTGGACGGCATCGTGTCATCGACCGCATCGATGGATTACGGCATATCAGCGACATACTCCATCTACAACGCCAATCTCATGGAACCGCTGCTGTCCTACTCCGACACCCTTGGTTGCAAACCTCAGGTTGACGTGGTCCTGCTGTTCTCGCCAAAGATCATGTCGGCGGTCAACCTTCCCGCGGATTACAGCCTGGCGCTGGCTGATAGGTATGACGCCTTGATCGAAACCATGCCAAGGCACAGACACGTCCTGACCGCCATATCAAACTGCCTCAGGATGGAGAAACCGCCGGATCACACGGATAGGCTGCGCAGATTCGCCGCGTTTGACCAGAGATTGGAGGTATCGCGGCGGGTGCCATTTGGCGATGTCAACCCAGAGATCTGGGGCCTGCTCCGAGATCTATAATAAGTAGCTGTATGTCAAAGAGATTCAAAAACCTGATAGATACCTTCGATCTCCCTCCATTGGATGGGGATGACGCACCGGATGAGGTGCTGCCTTCGACCGAGGATGTGGCGGCGGCATTGGAGCAAGCCAAGGATCTGGAGAAACAGTTCAAGAAGATGGACCACTACGATCTGCATGACCAGGAGATGGACGAGCTGGCCGACATGGCCATACAGGCGCACAGGGATCTGCAGGATCTAGGCATGAACGTGGAGATACGTCATGCCGGTGAGATATTCAGCAGCAGCAGCCAGATGCTTAAGATAGCCGTGGATGCCAGGAACAGCAAAGTGGACAAGAAGCTGCGCCTGCTGAAGCTGCAGCTGGACAAGATGAAGATAGACATGTCCATCAAGAAGGACGGCGACGGCGCCGTTGACGGCACGGCCGTCAAGCTAGATCGCAACGAGCTGCTGAAGCAGCTCAAGCAAATCAACGACGATGATAAATAACTGCGCATAGGAGCCTTACCTAGACATGAAATCACTCAAGAGCTACATAGCTGAATCAACCGGAGTCCATGTGTACGTCATCAAGACGTCGATGGCTCTAAGTGACGCGCAGGTCAATACAGTAGAGTCGTTGCTGCACGCCTACCAACTGGTTGATATCAGCAAACCAACAAGGATCGAGGATGATCAGTTTGACTTCTTCGACATGCCGACCAAGGATGTGCACGGCATCCGTATAACGCTTTCGACCCCGGTCAGCAGCTACGTGTTGCTACAGCAGATAAGGAACGCGCTGGCCATACCCGAGAAGCAGATCGTGGTTCGTGCTGTAACCGAACCGGTTGAGGTGGAGGCCGAGGAGCAGAGGTTCAATCGCACGTCTGATGCGGCAGCAAAGGACAAGGGATTCACCTTCGCCAGCAGGCTTGGCACCGATAGGCTGCATGATCCAGCCGAGGAGCCGAGCGTCACGGACGTGTTCGGCGACGAATACAACAAGAACCTGCTGATGCACCTCGCCAACATCAAGGCCGAGCGCAAGAGCGATGAGGTTGATGCACCTGCCCCGCTGTTCAGCTGGTTGGATAAGCACAACGCCGCCGAGCTTGAACCCAAGCAGGACACGAGCGATTTCAACGCACACATAGATACTCCCAAACCCGTGACGGGCAAGGGCAAGAAAGACGGTCCTGTCAGGGCCGATGCGCTGGGCAAGGAAGGTAACTTCGATGACGGCGCCAGG
>Ga0316218_1003422_pt1 | contig 13197 bp, 12 predicted proteins | sample TBH18003metaG_FD_203634 | JGI IMG/M metagenome (GOLD analysis project Ga0316218, IMG submission 203634) | Freshwater microbial communities from Trout Bog Lake, Wisconsin, USA - TBH18003 | ecosystem: Environmental > Aquatic > Freshwater > Lake > Hypolimnion/Profundal zone | place: USA: Wisconsin...
TATTGCTTTTGAAGTAGAGGCCGACATGCATACTATTTTGCAATGCGAACGACTGGTATTGAATTGTATGCAACGAATGAGCGGTATTGCTACCCTTACCCATCAGTTTACACAACAGTTGAAAGGATTTAAAACACTTCTTTTAGATACCCGTAAAACTACTCCTAATTTCAGACTACTCGAAAAAGAAGCCGTAAAAATAGGTGGTGGTACCAATCATCGGTTTGGCTTGTATGATATGATTATGCTGAAGGACAATCATATTGACTTTTGTGGCGGTCTGGAAGCGGCTATTAATAAGGCACACAACTATGTTGTTGATAATAATTTAGCCCTTAAAATAGAAGTAGAAAGCAGAAGCATTGAAGATGTTAAAATTATTTGCAATATTGCTAAAGGAAAAGTTTTCAGAATAATGCTGGACAATTTTTCACCTGCTATGATTGTAGATGCACTAAAGATTATTCAAAATGAATTTGAAACAGAAGCCAGCGGCGGTATTGGATTGAACAATATTGTAAGCTTTGCCGAAACCGGCGTAGATTATATAAGTGTAGGTGGTTTAATACATCAGGCAAAGAGCCTGGATTTAAGTTTGAAAGCAGTCATTATTTAAATAGAAAATACATGAGTAAGAAACCAGTTTCCGATAAGTATGGCTTTGTATTCAGTACCGATCCGAATTTTAATTTCAATAAGGAAGAAGAGGAAGATCAGGATACATTACCCCCCGATCAACAGGTATTAAGAATAAAACTGGATACCAAAATAAAAGGTGGCAAGACAGCTACTATTATCGATGGATTTATTGGTAAAGAGGCTGATCTTGAAGAACTGGCAAAGAAAATAAAAAATCATTGTGGTACTGGTGGCTCGGTCAAAAATGTTATTGCCATCATTCAGGGCGATAACAGAGAAAAGATACTATTGTGGCTTACTAAAAATGGTTATAAGAATACTAAGAAAGCAGGAGGCTAATTAGCTAATTTGATAATGTGATAATATAATAATGTGATAATGAAATACAGATATACAAATACGCTAATACATTATTACAATAAAAAAGGCCAGAGGTAAAAACCTCGGCCCGTGTTTAATCCGTACCCTATGAAAACAAAGATTTATTACTTAGTTATTTCGAAGTTTCTTAGTTCTTAATCAGCTTCGTATATATAAACGGAAGCTTTTGTTTTTTATTTTGTCAGCATCAACTTTTTTATGAAATTTATTGACACACATACACATCTTTATCTGGAAGAATTTAAGAACGATATAGACACCGTAATTCAACAGGCATTATTTAATAATATCGATAAATTTTTTCTCCCAAACATCGATAGTTCTGTTGTAGTGGATATGCTGATGCTGGAAGCTAAATTCCCCGGCAAATGTTACCCCATGATGGGCTTACATCCCTGTTATGTGAAAGAAAACTTTGAAACGGAACTGGCATTGGTAAAAGAATGGTTATCTAAAAGATATTTCTGTGCTATAGGCGAAATAGGACTGGATTATTACTGGGACACCACCTTTAAAGAACAACAGATATATTGTTTTCAGACCCAAATGCAATGGGCACTGGAAAAACACTTGCCCATTGTTATTCATAGCCGCAACGCTACTCCCGAAACTATTCAGACAGTAACCCCATTTGCCGAAAACGGATTGAAGGGAATCTTTCATTGTTTTGGCGGCACACTGCAGGAAGCAAATGAAATAATCGACATGGGCTTTATGCTAGGCATCGGAGGTGTATGTACCTATAAGAAAGCAGGGCTTGATGAAGTATTGAAACATATAGATCTGAAACATATTGTTCTGGAAACTGATTCGCCTTATTTAACTCCTGTACCGCATCGTGGAAAGAGAAATGAAAGTGCTTACATTAAAATAATAGCCCAAAAAGTAGCTGAGATAAAAAGCTGTACCCTCGAAGAAGTTGCCAATGTAACTACCGCCAATGCATTGAATATATTTGGAATGGAGGAAGATTGAATTCAAGTAGATTCTATAGATATTTCTTTATAATAGAAATAAAAAAGGAGCATGAAAATGCCCCTTTTTCTTTAACAAAAAATCAAAACTAAAAACTCATCATTTCCTTGAACTTCACGGTTTGTCTCCTGCTCACTTCTATCTTTTCCCCACCCTTCAGTTCAACCAACAGTCCCCCGCTGAAATATGGTTCAATCTTTTCTATCCATCGAAGATTGATAATATGTTTTCTGTTTGCTCTGAAAAACACCCTGCTATCCAGCCTGTCTTCCAGTGCATTCAGCGATTTTAAGATCAATGGTTTATTGGTACTAAAGAATACCTTGGCATAATTACCTACACTTTCAAAAAGACGTATTTCATTCAGCTTTACAAACCAGCAACGTTCCCCATCCTTTACAAATACCTGATCGTTCTCCGTCAGAGTACCTCTTGAAAAAGCAGGATCACCCATCTTTTCTTTTTCCAGCTCAATCACCAGTTTACTGATGGCATCTGCAAGACGCTTTGGTTCTATTGGTTTCAACAGATAATCCAACGCATTTACCTCAAATGCCTTCAATGCATATTCGTCATACGCAGTCGTAAAGATTACCTTAGGGGCTCTTTCCAGTTCGGTCAACAGATCAAAACCTGTCTTGCCGGGCATCTGTATATCCAGAAATATCAGATCAGGTTGCAGCAATTCTATCTTCTCCAGTCCTTCATCTACATTCGATGCCTCCTCAATAATTTCAATTTCCGGATGTGCCAGTACCAGTTTTTTCAACTCATTTCTTGCCAGACGTTCATCGTCAATGATTATACTTTTAATAGACATAACTATATATTTATTTAATAAAAGGCATTATTACTTTTGCCTCAACAATTCCGTTACTTAAATCTTTCAATTCAAATTTTGCTTCACTTCCGTACATCAGATGCAATCTGTTCTGCGTACTTGATACACCAAATCCTTCTGACCGGTAATTATCTTCCAGCGTACCCGTACTCTGAACAATCAATTCTCTTTGTTGTTGATTAAACCTCGAAATAATTCTTACAAACCCTCCGTTTATTCTCTTACTCACTCCATGTTTTATAGCATTTTCCACCAGTGTCTGCAGCATCATAGGAGGTACCGGTTCGCAAAGTGTTTCCTCATCTATATCGTATTCCACTTTCAGCCTGTCTTCAAAGCGTATATGTTCCAGTGCCAGATAATCCTTTACAATATTCAGTTCCTTCTCCAATGGCGATGTTTCCGTTTTCTCGGCCTGCATACTGCTGCGCAATATATTACTCAGTTCTGTAATAGCAGTTCTTGCTCTTTCAGGATTTTCATCTACCAAAGCTCTGATACTATTCAGCGAATTAAAGATAAAATGTGGGTTAATATGCGATTTAATGGTTTTCAGTTCCAGTTCCTTTACCAGTCCTTCCAGTTTTACTTTATTCACTTCATCCTTTCTATCTGCCTCCACAAAATGCCAGATATAATAGAGCGAACACCATACAAATATAATTGGTGACTCCTCAATCAGATGATACATGAAACGTTTTAATATATCTCCTTTCAGCGAAGGATCAAACCATCCCAGCCATTGTATACAGCTACTGCTTACAATGCTGAACAGGATACAGATGGAGGATACTAAAATTAAAAGATAAATTAAACTATTCGACTTTAAAGGTGGTATCAGTTTAAACTGATGAATCAGATAACGAAGAAGATGAGTAAATATTAATCCCAGAACAATGATCAGGATAAGTCTTTTGATGAAAAGAGGATTGAGTTTCTGATCGAAGGAGTACACAAAAAACAATATGGCTAATCCATAGAATATCCATCCTCCCAGCTGACAAATCCAGTATGCCGATAACTTCTTCTTCATTTACAGCAAAATAACAACTGTACCTTTTATAAAGGGAGTATATTTTTACCGAAGGCAATAACAATGGTTATGTGGTAAAAAAGATAAACCTGTGATGTTGCCATCACAGGTTTATCAATAATTCTTTTGTATTCTCCTGACTCCTTAATTCTATCTCCTTATTCACGACTCACGAAACTCACGTTGTATTAATATATTCTCCTGACTCCTCCCTCCTTACTCCTTACTCCTTTCTCCTTATTCACGATACTCACGTTGTATTAATGTATTCACCAGACTCCTCCCTCCTTACTCCTATCTCCTTGTATTTCTAGCAACTATTCGTCGTCAAACGAACCCTTTACATATTTTTTTATCACGCCACGGGTACTTTCCCTGATGAAATTTACAATCTCATCTCTTTCGTCTGTGGCCGGAATTTCTTCTTCAATATATTCCAATGCCTGCGAAATATTCAGACCTCGGTTGTAAATAGTACGGTAGATATCAAGGATATGATTTATTTTCTCCAGATCAAATCCCCTTCTTTTCAGACCAACACTGTTTACCCCACCATAACTCAATGGATTACGGATAGCTTTTATATAAGGTGGTACATCCTTACTCACCAGGCTTCCGCCGGCAATAAAGGAATGCTGACCAATATGTACAAACTGATGAATGGCGCATACACCGGCAACCCATGCCCAGTCGCCCATCACTACGTGACCGGCCATCTGCGAATTGTTGCTCATTACACAGTTGTTGCCAATCTGACAATCGTGTGCAATATGGCTGTAAGCCATGATAAGGCAATTATCCCCGAGAGTGGTTTTACCCTTTTCATTGGTTCCCCTGTTGATGGTAACAAACTCCCTGATGGTAGTATTATCCCCTATTTCAACATAGGTTTTCTCTCCTCCGAATTTCAGATCCTGTGGAATAGCACCCAATACAGCACCAGGAAAAACCCTGCAGTTTTTACCTATGCGGGTACCTTCCATGATGGTAACATTACTGCCTATCCAGGTCCCTTCTCCTATCTGTACATCCCCGTGTATCACCGTAAACGGATCAATTTTCACATTAGGTGCAACTCTCGCGTTAGGATCTATGTACGTGTATGGATGTGTCATCCTTTTTAAATTATTAATGGGCAAAACAATACTAAATTAAATAAAAAACAAAATATATAATTTTGTTATCCTGTTTCAAATCTATCCTCTGCGAACAACCTGTGCCACTAAATACGCTTCAGTAGCCACTTTTCCGCCTACATAAACCGTTCCTTTCATCTCGCAGATTCCTCTACGGATGGGTCCTACAAACTCCATTTTCAGGATCATTGTATCACCCGGAACAACTTTTTGTTTAAACTTACAGTTGTCTATCTTTAAGAAATAAGTGTCATATTGTCCTTCCGGCATGGAATTGATACACAGGATACCACCGGTTTGTGCCAGGGCTTCTATCTGTATTACACCCGGCATAACAGGATTTCCAGGAAAATGTCCCGGGAAAAACCATTCATTGAAGGTTACATTCTTAATTCCTATAATATGCTTATCGGTCAGTTCTATTACTTTATCAACAAATAAGAACGGATGACGATGCGGCAATGTTTTTTCAATCTGCTCCAGATTAAATACCGGCGGAATGGCAGGATCATAAACAGGCACATCTTTTACATGTTTATTCTTCTTGATATAACGCTTTATCTTCTTCGCAAATTCTACATTCGTACTATGTCCGGGTCTGTTGGCAATGATTCTTGCCTTGATAGGATACCCTATCAGCGATAAATCTCCTACTACATCCAGCAGTTTATGACGGGCAGGTTCATTAGGAAAGCGTAATTCAAGGTTGTTTAAATAACCTTCACTTTTCACCTCTATATTTTCCTTGCCAAATACCTGTGCCAGCCTTGCCATCTCTTCGTTGGTAACAGGTTTATCTACCACCACTATAGCATTCTTCACATCACCACCCTTTATCAGGTCATGCTCCAGCAACATTTCCAGTTCATGCAGAAAACAAAATGTTCTGCACGGAGCTATCTCTGTTCTGAAATCTTTTATACTCTTCAGTCCTGCATGTTGTGTACCTAAAACCGGACTATTGAAATCAATAAGGGTAGTTATCTGATAGTCAACAGCAGGCATCGCTACCATTTCTACTCTTTTGGCATCGTCGTACAGATAAATATTCTCATCTATACTATACCATGCCTTTGCAGCATCCTGTTCTGTTACACCAGTCTGTTCTATCAGTTCCACAAAAAACTTCGAACTGCCATCCATTATCGGCACTTCAGGACCGTTCAGTTCTATAAGGGCATTATCTACACCCATACCCACTAAAGCTGCCAGTATATGCTCTACCGTGCTCACCTTCACATCATCTATCTGCAATGTAGTGCCACGACTTGTATCCGTTACCAGATCACAGTCTGCCTTAATAAGCGGCTGACTTGGCAAGTCTACTCTTTGAAATTGTACACCATATCCGGGGTTGGCAGGCTTAATAACCATATCCACCAGAATTCCGGTATGTAAACCCGTTCCACTGATCTTAACAACACCTGCTATTGTATGCTGTTTATCAGGATTAAAATTGTTATCCATGTATGATTTTCTCCTCTATTAAAAAAACAAAAGTAAAAAGATAGTGTCTATAATATGTTAAACCGACGCTTTTTCCAATAATATTTGTTGGATTGCCGCTTCCAGTTCCTTGATTCTTTTCTCTAAATCGGGCAATTTACGACTAATTGCCTGACTTCTCAACGCTGCCGTATATTCATAGGCCGGCGAACCGGTCACTACTGAATTAGGTTGCTTCAACGATTTCGATACTCCGCTCTGTGCATTGATCTTACTGCCATCGGCAATGCTGATATGACCAACAATGCCTGCCTGTCCTCCAATCATCACATTATTCCCTATTTTAGTGCTGCCACTCACACCACTTTGAGCCGCAATTACTGTATTATGACCTATTTCTGCATTATGGCCCACCTGAATCAGGTTGTCCAGTTTTGCCCCTGCCTTGATGATGGTTGATCCCATAGTTGCACGGTCAATAGTACTGTTAGCCCCTATTTCTACATAATCTTCCAGCACTACATTCCCTATCTGAGGTATTTTCTTAAACGAACCATCCGGCATCGGTGCAAATCCAAATCCATCGCTACCTATTACCGATCCTGCATGAATAATCACGTTCTTACCCAATACACAATCATTGTAAATCTTCACTCCCGGATACAATATCGTATTATCTCCCACCCTTACATTATCGCCTAAAAATACGCCGGAATACAGTTTTACATTATTCCCTACCTGTACATTCTTACCAATATAACAGAAAGCAGCTACAAATACATTTTCCCCCAGTTTGGCAGTGTCCGTTATAAACGATGGCTGCTGAATACCCGACAATTGTTGTATCTGCAGTTCCTGATATTTACTCAACAATATGGCAAAAGACGAATAAGCATCTTCCACCCTCAGCAAAGTAGCCTCTACAGGCTGCTTAAGTTCAAAAGATTCATTAATAATAACTATCGAAGCCTTTGTGCTATAAAGATATTCCTCATATTTAGGATTTGCCAGAAACGATAATTGCCCCGCCTCGGCCTCTTCTATCTTTCCGAAAGAAGCAACCATAGCATCGGGATTACCTTCAATCCGGGCACCAATTATCATGGCTATTTGATCTGCTGAAAACTCCATACTCTGTTTTTATCATTTTTCACCGAACTGTTTCCCATCCTAAAACAGCTCTTTATTCTAAGTAATTGAACAAATATAAAATTTTTTTACCTGCGCAGCAACCGTTTTGTGTATCAGCGGATCGGTAATCTCCGAAATATCCCTCACAGAACCGTCTTTATATAATATATTTATTCTTTCATCTCCTGTTTTGTATAAGGTGTTTTCTGTTTCACCCGTAAATACAAAATACGACAGATTTTCTTCCGGAAAAGCCAGCAAAGATTGTGCCTCTTTTCTCTTTTTTTCTATTTCTTCATCCGAAAAAGGCATAGCCTGTATCTTTACTTTCATCAGTTTCCGGTTCAGCAGATTGGTACACAACACACTCAAAACAGCATCCGGATGACTGCTCCAGCACTTAATAGCATACTCCATATCCACATCATCCATATGCAGAAAATTCAGCAAGGCTTCCTCATTTAATGTTCCGTTAAAGCTTTCCAGAAAGTACCTTAACGATGGACTCAGAAACAAAAAACCATCTTCTTTCATCAGAAACTTCACCCTTTCCACTATCTTTTTCAGCATCTGTTCTGCCGCCAGCACTGTTTTGTGCAGGTACACCTGCCAGTACATCTGCCTGCGCGATACCAGAAACTTCTCTATGCTGTACACCCCCTTCTCCTCTACCATCAGTTCACCTTCCTTCACTACCAGCATCTTGATGATCCGGTCGTACCCTATTACCCCTTCACTCACGCCGGTAAAGAAACTATCCCGGGTCAGGTAATCCATTCTGTCCACATCCAGTTGTCCGCTGATCAGCTGATGCAGAAACTTTTTGTGATACTGATTGGTAAATATATCAATAGCCAGTTGCAGTTTGCCCCCCATTTCCGCATTCAGATGCTGCATGATGCGCAGACTGATGGTTTCGTGATGAACACCCGGCAGCAATACATTTTCCAGTGCATGCGAATAAGGACCGTGGCCCACATCGTGCAGAAGAATGGCCGCCTTAGCCGCTATTTCTTCTTCTTCTGTTATCTCCACTCCCTTTACTTTCAGTTCCGTAATGGCATTGCACATCAAATGATAGGCGCCAAGTGAATGATGTAAACGGGTATGAACAGCTCCGGGATAAACCAGATAAGCCAGTGCCATCTGATGAATTCTTCTTAAACGCTGATAAAAAGGATGGGCTATAATATCAAAAATAATCGGATGGTTGATGGTAATGAAACCATAAACCGGATCGTTAATTATTTTGTGTGAAGCCATGTAATCTTTTTAAAATGAACGGGCAAATATCCGTTCAAATTGCCATTGCTGTTGTTAATGGGTATAAAATAATGGTTGCTGACAAAAAGCAAGACTTATTGACCAGTTTCTTTTGATGAAGAAATTTAAGTTTGTAGTTGTTCTGAAAACGGGAGATTTATTGCTGCTGAGAATACAATATTCCTGTAAAAATCAATTCCTTTTGGTAGATAGTAAAATATCGCCGTAAAATTGAATTTCCTGCAATAAAGAGCAAATTCTTCGTGTACAAATCAATTTTACGCTGCTGAGGACAATTTATTGCTACAAGGAAATAATTTAGCATTGCAGAGGAGAATTTTTCACTGTAGAGTACAATATAATATAGTACAAATACAATTTAGCTTAGCAGCGGATAATTTATTGATGTAAAGATTATATGTAGAATAGTAGAGGCAAATTTATTGATGTAAAAAATGTTTTTAGTCCCGTAGACGAGGATTTAGTCTGATATAAAAATGTTTTAGTCTCATAGAATGCAAATTAGAGTCCTAAAAAAGTGTTTTAGAGTCATAAAAAAATGATTTAGTCTTATAGAAAGCGATTTAGAGTCATTTAAAAGTGATTTAGTCTGACTGAGAGCATTTTGTTTTTTTTGAACATTGATTTAGTCTGGTGGAGAGGAGATTTGAGGTGTGGAGTTTGAAATATTGTTGTAAAAACTGATTTCGAGTTGCTGAGAGAGATTTCTTGTTATATAGAAGTGATTTACTCTTGCTGCGTATGAAATTATGTTGATGAATAAATGGATGGAGGTTAGAGAATTTATTAGCAGGTTTTATAGAATAAATACAAATCGGAGATTTGCTATCACTAGGACTAGTCAGAGACTTCACCGAACAGCCATACACTAATCTGAACGGGGATGTAAATTGTACCTAGATAGAAGTACAGATTGCTTCGCTACGCTCGCAATGACGATTCGGAGATTTGCTAATACAGCGACGAAGATGTGAGACTTCACCGAACTGAGCAGAGATTGCTTCGCTGCGCTCGCAATGACGTTGATTTGTAAAACCTTGGTAATCAGACTATAATTACAGAACAGCACTTCGACATTATCTTAGATTTTTCTAGGTATACAATTCGAAAAGATGGGGTAAGAGGACTGTACCCGTCTGACGCCCCGCATAATTGTTTAAATTTATGGATGATTTATGGGGCGTTCTGACGGGGTTTAACCAAGCTGTTTTTTTGCAAGCTTAAATAACTTGATTTTTAAAAAGTTGATAATCAGACTATAATTACAGAACGTCACTCCCTTTTATCCTAGATTTTTCTAGGTTTGTAATTCGCAATGACGATTCGTAGATTTGCGAACACGTGGGCTATTCACCTAATTAAAGCAGCTACAAGCTGCAAAGGATTACGGCACAAAGCCAGTGAGTGAACAAGGCAGCTATTTACAAGATGTTCTCAGAAGGGGCTCAGGGAACGTGGCTCCAAGAATATTAGGATGATGAGAATGGAGTATTGCAAATCTAAGATTTGCTGTCATCATGACGTAGTCTGGAGACATACGCCTAACAGCCAATACGACTATGCCTAAGAAGGAAATATTTATTTCCAAAGATCTTCTTTTTGCCAATCTATTAATGTAATGCCATCAGTTGTTGGAATGCCCATATACCCTATAGGCGTTTTTGAATATTTTGTTATTAAAGCTGCAAACTTTTGTTTTAAGTGATTGGTTGGATTTGCTGCGATTAAAAGATATTTGAGCATACACAAAAAATAAAAGGAGCGATGATTATTGTTATTAAACACAGGTTGTATCCAGTTATGAACCGGCTTCTTTAATACATCTGGTTTTATAGCAAATTCTCTGTTCCATAATCTGCTATGATGAGCACATATATTTCGGGCATAAACCAAGGTATGTAGCCAAGATGTAAATACAGTATAATGTAACCCAAAAAATTGAGCAATTGCCTGTTTGTCAGCATTTTCTTTCAATGCTGAATATAACCTAGAAAGTTCGCCAATAGTTAGCAATTCTATACTCATCCAGCTTGGTGGATTTTGGGGATCGTTATACTCTGTTTTATAATGTTTTACAAACACCTCAGGATGCTTTGCATCTAAATGTTTTTTTATAATAGATTGTGTATCTGAAAAAATATCTGTTGTATACCCTGTACGTGGATTTGTATAAGGCGGAACAAATAGAGCAGCATTATCCTGCCAATGACTATCATTGTACTTATGCGCTAAAGTATTAATCATTTGAGAACGGATGGCAATTTCAATACGTTCAATTGAATCAAAAACCAAAAGCCTAAGTTCTCTGTCGAATAAATATAAATCCAGAATGGTGTCAAAAGTTGTGCCTTCATTATAAGTGTCTTTCATTTTTTGCAGCGGTAAGGAATATCCACTTAAACGATAATAACTTATTTCATTAAAATATTTCTCCGCTTTAGCTTCATCCTCAATAATCAGACCTCTGCTTTTAAGTAATTCAATCTGTTGAGCATACAACAGCGGTTTCTTTTTAAAAGTTCTCATGGTTATTTATTTGATTGGGTGAGTAATAAAAAGAGAAAACCTCCCAAGTGTGCTGCATTGCTGCAAGCCTGGAAGGTGTATTATCTTTAATTACAAGAAACGTATTTCTGTAATGTAATATTTTATTTGAGGCTGCAAAAGTGTGTATATTTTTGTTCATAAACAAAATTCTGATGTTATATTTTCACTGTTTCTCTATTTATTAATAATATTAGACAGGACAATTGCTGACAAATATAGCATTAATCAATACTGTTTTTTCGTAAAACTGGCGTTCGATTTCTGTTCAGGATAGATAAAAACTAATTATTTAATTTATGAAATAAACCATAGAATTACAATTCCTTCTTTGGCTTCATAAAACTATTTATAAACTTTTTATCTCCAAAGGTTGTTGATTTCCATCCACCTCTTGGAGCTATAATAGCATCTAAATTATAAAAATCAATTTCCTCTGCCACCTCGCCTCTAAACCCTCTATTTACGACTGTTTCCATTTTGGAAATCGTCGTAGATGATAATAACTCACCTTCGGTATAAATATTGGATAAGTGCTTGCTTATTGCTGGCACTTTTACACCAAATAATTCTGCCATTGACTTTTGAGTGAGCCAAAATGTTTCGTCATTAAAAATTACTTTTATTTTCACGTTACCTGTGGAGGAAGTGTAAAATATGATGTCGTTTTGCTGATTCATTTTATCATAATATTTTAAAACCTAATAGATAATTGTGCATTCATGGTACTATCGGGTGTGGCACCATCTGTTTCCAGAATACCTTTATCCAGTACCAGTTTGGTGATCTCTTTATAATGAAGTGGCTTCTTAACCTCGGTTAATATTTGAATAGCAGCAATGCGGAATTTCTTCATGAATTTTTATTTATTTTATTGAGGTAAAATTGGAGGGTGTGACACATGGTTCTATGAATTGATTCAGATTATTTTTGATAACTCTGTTTTGTTGAATCAGATTGCTTCGCTTTGCTCGCAATGACGGGCGCTGCGCTCGCAATGACGATTCGGAGATTTGCTAATACGTGGAATATTCACCTAATTAAAGCAGCTACAAGCTGCAAAGGATTAAGACATTGGCTTCGCCTATGCTGAGTGAACATGCCAATTATTTACAAGATGTTCATAGACGGGGGTGAATTTAATGTCTGATTTTTGGCTAAAGCCAATAATTTTATTTTGCCTTTTATCCACTGGCTAAAGCCAGTGGCAATTCAGAAGCCAGTGGCAATTCAGAAGCCAGTGGCAAGTCAAAAGCCAATGGGGCAATTACCACATTGCATGCAGTCAAGCAGTGAGGTGTTTATTTTTTTAATGTATTAATCTTTAAGATTGGCGAATGGTCTGCAACCATAAATTGTTACAAATTGACGTATTAATTCGGCTTCGTATTCTCTGGGGTCTGTATCTAACGATTTCCAACATACTACAAGGTCTTTTGAATACTTTAATTGCCATATTAATCTCCCACCATAATGACCAATGTTTTTGCCCTGACCAAAGCCAAAATATTGTCTTAATCTTGATTTGAGAGAAGTGGCTTTACCTATATAAACAACCTTAGTATTATCTACCCAGTTAGCTTTAAGTTCTGCTATGGATACATTTGGATTTTTTCCTTTAAAAAATCCACCAGTACCTACCGTTAAATATTCACCTGGCTTATTATCCATATTTAGTACCAGATAAACCCCGTTTTTATCAGGTAGCATGGAACTGTCGATAAACAATTCGCTCATCTTTTTAAATCCTGTAAATCCTGCTTTTTTTATTTCGGTTATATCGTTGA
>Ga0316218_1003434_pt1 | contig 13168 bp, 4 predicted proteins | sample TBH18003metaG_FD_203634 | JGI IMG/M metagenome (GOLD analysis project Ga0316218, IMG submission 203634) | Freshwater microbial communities from Trout Bog Lake, Wisconsin, USA - TBH18003 | ecosystem: Environmental > Aquatic > Freshwater > Lake > Hypolimnion/Profundal zone | place: USA: Wisconsin...
AATTTTTTTATGTGTTAATTTGTCCCCCTCCATTTTTATTTAACCTTGAATTTTTTTTGAAATTCAATTTTGAAAAACGTCGTTTTTCCAAGTGGACCAACCTGGTGGGGTAATTTCATTACCCCTTTTGTGTGGAAACCTCTTTTAAAAGTTTTTTGAAATTCAATTTTGAAAAACGTCGTTTTTCCAAGTGGACCTACCTGGTGGGGTAATTTCATTACCCCTTTTGTACATTTAATTGAATTAAAAACATTGTTGGACTCCTACTTGAGGTATGCCAGGTTTGTACACTCATTTTCACTTGCCTTTTTCTCTAAAATATGGTATCATTTTATTAGAGTACCCCCTTGTTCTTGATTCCTTCAGGGTAATTTGAAGTCATATTATAAATGTATTATTTCATGGAGGAGTCATTACTCAACTTTTGTAAACATTCCTTTTTAATAAATAATCCAATAGCCACTAATAAATGTCTATTGATTTTATGTAAAATTCACCTTTACTCATTAAACTAGTTTACTTATGTTGACCTTTAAGTTTATGTTTTAAGTTGTTCTAAAAGAAGTTAGTTACCCTTCTATAAATTTATTGCTTTGCAATAAATTAACCTCCCGTTCCCCTTTAACTTGTTATCAAAGATAACAAGTAATTAGTCCCTCTTTGCCCCCCTTTAACTTGTTATCGAAGATAACAAGTAACCTCGGGGGGCTACGAGGGACTTAAACCTCGGGGTCCTTGGGCCGGCTGGGCGACTTAAGGTCTCTCTATAAGAGACTCTTATTTCCATCATATATTTTTAATATATACCTCGTTCCGATTTTAAATAGTCAGGTTTAAATAATTCAACCACGAAATCACCATTATATAGTAGTTAAGGAGAATATTATATAACTATACAATTTATTAATTTATGACTACACCTACTAATAGCGCAACTTTAATTAAACGTTTATCCAATTTTAAAAAAAAATTCATTAAAGTATCCACAAATATTGATGGATATTTACAAGATTATTCCCATTTTGTAGATAATTATACTGCTCTTCTTGAAAATAAATCTTTCCCCCATGGTTACCCTCTTTTATCCACATCAGTAAGTTATGAAAAGGTCCTAAAAAAGCCTTTTTATAATGATATTTTATTTAATTTTATAAAAAAAATAAATTTATTAGCCATTGATACTAATCATTTAATGTATTGTTCACCTGCCGAAAGATCAGTTTTAAAAACGTTGTTATTTGAAATTTCCTCTTTACACGACCAAGCCACCATTTTAGAAACTAAAATGTTTAAAGCTCTTTTATCCTCTTCTTTAAACAATCCACTATTAGATTTAACAGATGTTTAAATCTTTTATTATTATTTCACTTTTATCAGTTGTCTCTCTTTAATAAAGTTAAAGAGAGACAACTAACCTTTTTGATAACAAGTAATTAGTCCCTCTTTTGGATGGACGCGCTTTAAGTTGCTTAAATTGTTAACCCAGCCGGCCCAAGGACCCCGAGGTTGAGGTTGATTCCCACCCCCTAATGCGCAGCGAGGGGGTGGGAATCTAAAGAAGCGTCTCTCTCGCTGCGCAGAGGTTGATTTACCTACGGTAAATCTAAAGAATTAGTTGCTCTTTGCCCCCCTCCGGGGGGCGCTTTAAGTTGCTCATAGCCAAAGGCAAAGAGCAACTAATTCTTCGAGGTTAATTGTTAACCCCAGAGGGGTTAACAATTAACCTCTCGCTTTAACTTGTTATCGAAGATAACAAGTAATTAGTCTCTCTTTGCCCCCCTTCGGGGGGCTACGAGAGACGCTTCTTCAACCTCGCATTAGCCCAAAGGGCAAAGAGCCACTAATTCTTCTTAGAGCAACTAATTCTTCAACCTCCCATTAGCCTCCTACTGCGCAGCGAGGGGTTAAAGAAGTTAGTTTACGTCTCTCTATAAGAGAGACAAATTTCTGTTTATAATAAGTTACATCCTTTTTATAAATATTTTTTTATGCTTTACTGATAGGTAACACTTGGACAAGTGAAATATTTAACAATTGAATTTAAAAATATTTAAAATAAACAAAAAATTAATATAATAAGAGTATTAATAGAAGTTGTTTGTTAAAAACTATAAAATATGTTTTTTTACTCTTTAGTAATTCTTACTCTTTAGTAATTCTTACTCTTTAGTAATTTTTACTCTTTAGTGATTTATACAACATGTAAAAATTGTATAAAATCTTACATTTAATCATTTAATAACTTTTGGCTTAATTAGTCTCTCTTATATAAACTTTAAGTTGCCTTATAAGGGCAATTAGTGGCTCTTTGCCTTTGGCTAATGCGCAGCGAGAGGTTAATTGTTAACCCCTCTGGGGTTAACAATTTAAGCCACTTAAAGCGCCCACAACAAAACCAACTTATCGCACATCTTTTTGTTGAGTATAAGGGTCTTTTAGTAGCGTTGTCTGCGCTTTAAGTGGCTCGAGGTTTACCCTCCTCCAGAGGAGGAGGGTATAAAGAATTAGTGGCTCTTTTAGAGCCACTTAAAGCGCCCAAAGGGCAAAGAGCCACTAATTCTTCAATTAAAAGAAGCTAAAAATTTAAGTTGAAGCCTTTAATTAAAGGGTGACCAACCCTAGGGGTTAAGTTGCCTGTAGGTAAGTTAAAAATAAAACCCGTTTTAAGAACGTATAATTAAATTTTATAACTAAAAAAATTATTCAAAAAAGATACATTCTATATTAATTGGAAATTTTTGAAAACGTGTAAATAATTATGTTTTAAAATTATTTTCAATTAAATAAATAATGCTAGCTAATTTAATATATTTTTGCTATAATAAAAATAATAAAAATTAATAAATAACAATATCTCAACAAAAGATATTTACAAAATTATTAAATCGGGGATATGGCGGAATGGTAGACGCTACGGACTTAAAATCCGTTCTGTGCGAGCAGGTAAGGGTTCAAGTCCCTTTATCCCCAAATTAAATTATACGATTACTTTATTTTAATTTTTATCTTACCTAAAAAGAGCGATAATGTCTTTTATTATTTTATATGAAATTGGGCTTTTTTAAATACCGCACCCCTAGGTTAGCAGGCGCTACTCTGATACACTTAGCACTTTTAAGACAGATACTAAATTCATTTTTTTTAATCAATGTTAATAATCTTAAATTTTTTTATATTTTTGTATAATATAATGAAACTTAAAATAATTTTATTAACTTTAAATAATTTTATTATAGTCTAAAAATTAAAATAAAAGAGTTTAGGAGAAGATAAACTATTAATAAAACTGGATAACTCTTAAAGCAATTTAGTAATAAATTGTATAAAGCAGAGGTCAATATTTTTTATTTTGTTAAAAATTAGAAAATTAATCCAAAAAACTTAAAAGAAAGAATTATAATCCAATGCTTTTATTATATTTATTTTAATTAGTGCAAAGAATATTATTTCCTTAATTTAAAGATATAGTGTTTTATTTATTAATTATAAAAAATAATGTAATAACACTCTATTAACTTTATTTAGTGCCCTTAAAAGGGCAACTTCACTTTTAGATTAATAAACCTTTAAAGTAAGTCAATCTTAATCAAATAATTTTTTAATTTGATCAAATATAAAATTATACTTTATACTATATTCGTTAATTGAAATAAATCCCATCCATTTCAATTTTGAAAATTGAATAAATTAAATATCTGTTAACTCAGTTTTTAAAATAATTTATAAAAAACAATAAACTCTCTTTTTATAGATATTTTTAATTTTGTTTAGTATCAAATTATAAATAAACTCATTACAAAAAATAATAAACTTATAGCCACCTTCTAAGGGGTTTTAAGATTTTTACGAGTTTTAATACTAATTTTAAGAAAAAATTTCAACTTTTTAAAATAACTATTCTGTTGAACTAATGCGTAGCATTGGTTTTCTATTTTTTATATCCTTTAATAATAATATTTTCTAATAAATCTTTTAAATTTTTATAATAAAAAACAAGTGTTAACAATATATTTTTTATAGCTAAAGATAAGTTTTACCTACCTCCTAGAATAACTTCTACTGCGCAGCGAGGGGTTCTAACCTCGCGAGTAGGAGATTTAAGTTGCTCTTTGCCCTTTGGGCGCTTTAAGTGGCTCGAGGTTGATTTACCTACGGTAAATCTAAAGAAGCGCCCAAAGGGCAAAGAGCCACTAATTCTTTATACCCTCCTCCAGAGGAGGAGGGTAAACCTCGAGCGACTAATTTCTTTTTAAATTGCTTTAATTAGTCTCTCTTATAGAGAGACTTAAAGTCGTTTAAATTGTTATCGAATATAACAATTAATTAGTCCCTCTTTGACTTTGGCTATGAGCGACGCTTCTTCAACCCCATAGCCAAAGGCAAAAAACTACTAATTCCGAAGAAAATAGTCTCTCTGTGCCCCCCTAGGGGGGCTAATGCGAGATTGAAGAAGCGTCTCTCTCGCTGCGCATTAGCCCCCCGAGGTTACTTGTTATCTTCGAGGTTACTTGGTCTCTATGAGAGGTTGATTTATCTTTGATAAATCTAACCAAGTTAATAACAAGTTAAAGGGGGGCAAAGAGAGACTAATTACTTGTTATTAACTTGGTCTCATAGAGACCAAGTAACCTCGAAGATAACAAGTTAAAGCGAGAGAGACTTTAAGTTGCCCTATAAGGGCAACTAATTAAAGCAAGTAACCTCCGTAGGAAAAGTTAACGGGCAATTTTAAAGCCTAAAATATATTTTTGTATTAGATTCTTTTAACTGAATTTGAATACTTTAATTTTTTATAACTCATCTAAAAATCTTTATTTTTACTCAATTATTTAGTTCCGTTTTGTGCGTTAAAACAATAAAAAATATAAAATTAAGAATATAAGCAAAGTATCCTTTGCAGATAAATAAAATAAATCGGAGTAAGAAACTTTTATGGCAACTAAGCTGTTTCCGAAATTTAGCCAAGGTCTGGCACAAGATCCGACTACACGTCGTATTTGGTTCGGGCTTGCTGTAGCTCATGACTTTGAAAGTCATGACGGTATGACAGAAGAAAATCTTTACCAAAAGATTTTTGCGTCACACTTTGGTCAATTAGCTATCATTTTCTTATGGACTTCAGGTAACTTATTTCATGTAGCATGGCAAGGTAACTTTGAACAATGGGTTACAGACCCAGTTCATATTCGACCTATTGCACACGCTATTTGGGACCCACATTTTGGTACACCAGCTGTTGAAGCATTTACACGAGGTGGCGCTTCAGGTCCTGTTAACATTGCAACATCAGGTGTTTATCAATGGTGGTTTACTATCGGTATGCGTACAAATCAAGATTTATTCTCAGGTTCTGTATTCTTAGCTTTAGTATCTGCATTGTTTTTATTTGCAGGTTGGTTACATTTACAACCTAATTTCCAACCTTCATTATCTTGGTTTAAAGATGCTGAATCTCGCTTAAATCACCACTTATCTGGTCTTTTTGGTGTAAGTTCATTAGCGTGGACAGGGCATTTAGTTCACGTGGCTATTCCAGAATCACGTGGTCAACACGTAGGTTGGGATAACTTCCTTTCAGTATTACCTCACCCTCAAGGACTTGCTCCATTTTGGTCAGGTAATTGGGCTGCTTATGCTCAAAACCCAGATACTTCAAGTCATCAATTTGCTACTTCTCAAGGTTCAGGTGAAGCTATTTTAACTTTCTTAGGTGGTTTCCACCCTCAAACACAAAGTTTATGGTTAAGTGATATTGCTCACCACCATTTAGCTATTGCTGTTATTTTTATTGTAGCAGGGCATATGTACCGTACTAATTTTGGTATCGGTCACCGTTTACAAGCTATTTTAGAAGCTCATGTAGCTCCTAGCGGTAAATTAGGTGCAGGTCATTCTGGTTTATTTGATACTATCAATAACTCATTACATTTCCAATTAGGTTTAGCTCTTGCTTCTGTAGGAACAATTACTTCATTAGTTGCTCAACATATGTACTCATTACCTCCTTACGCTTATTTAGCTATTGATTTTACTACACAAGCTGCTTTATATACTCATCACCAATATATTGCTGGTTTCATTATGTGTGGTGCTTTTGCTCACGGTGCTATTTTCTTTATTCGAGATTATGATCCTGAAGCTAATAAAGGAAATGTTTTAGCACGTATTCTTGATCACAAAGAAGCTATTATTTCTCATTTAAGCTGGGTAACGTTATTCTTAGGTTTCCATACATTAGGTCTTTATGTTCATAATGACGTTATGCAAGCTTTCGGTACTCCTGAAAAACAGATTTTAATTGAACCTGTTTTTGCACAATGGATCCAATCAGCTCATGGTAAATCTCTTTACGGTTTTGATTTATTATTATCTTCTTCTAACAGTGTAGCTTTCTCAGCTGGTCAAAGTGTATGGCTTCCTGGTTGGTTAGAAGCTATTAACAATAATCAAAACTCACTATTCTTAACAATTGGACCTGGTGATTTCTTAGTTCACCACGCTATTGCTCTTGGTCTTCATACTACTACATTAATTTTAGTTAAAGGGGCTTTAGATGCGCGTGGTTCTAAATTAATGCCTGATAAAAAAGATTTTGGTTATAGTTTCCCTTGTGACGGTCCTGGTCGTGGCGGTACTTGTGATATTTCAGCGTATGATGCTTTCTATTTAGCTGTATTCTGGATGCTTAATACTATTGGTTGGGTTACATTCTATTGGCACTGGAAACATCTTACTCTATGGCAAGGTAACGTATCACAATTTGATGAATCATCTACTTATTTAATGGGTTGGTTACGTGACTATTTATGGTTAAACTCATCTCAGCTTATTAATGGTTATAACCCATTTGGTATGAATAGTTTATCTGTTTGGGCTTGGATGTTCCTTTTTGGTCACTTAATCTATGCTACAGGTTTTATGTTCTTAATCTCTTGGCGTGGTTACTGGCAAGAATTAATTGAAACTTTAGTTTGGGCTCATGAAAAAACTCCATTAGCTAATTTAGTTTATTGGAAAGACAAACCAGTTGCTCTTTCAATTGTTCAAGCTCGTTTAGTAGGTTTAGCTCACTTCTCTGTTGGTTTTATCTTCACTTATGCAGCTTTCTTAATTGCATCAACTTCAGGTAGATTCGGTTAAATTTTTTTTATTTGATAAGTCTAATGTTTCTCCCCGAGGTTATAACCTCGGGGAGAAACATTAGACTTATCAAATAAAAAATACTAAAATATAATTAGTCGCTCGTAGAAATTTTTTGAAGATCTACGAGCGAATTAAATAAGTTGGTAAAAATATAAGACTAATTCATTTTATTAGTCGTTTTTTGAAGAATTAGTGGCTCTTTGCCTTTGGCTAATGCGCAGCGAGAGGTTAATTGTTAACCCCTCTGGGGTTAACAATTTAAGCCACTTAAAGCGTCGTTGTAAACCTCCTCTGGAGGAGGGTATAAAGAAGCGTTGTTACCCCCAGAGGGGGTAAGAGGCCAACTAACCTCTTTGCCCATTAATTTGCCTTCGGCAAATTTAGACCCCTCGCTTTAACTTGTTATTGAAGATAACAAGTAACATCGCATTTTTTCAAGGGGGCGCTTTAAGTTGCTTAAATTGTTAACCCCAGAGGGGTTAACAATTAACCTCTCGCTGCGCATTAGCAGCCCAAGGTAAAGGCAAAGAGCAACTAATTCTTCGAACGACTTATTTGCCCCCGTTCCCCTACGGGGTCGGGGGCGCTTTAAGTTGCTTAAATTGTTAACCCCAGAGGGGTTAACAATTAACCTCTCGCTGCGCATTAGCAGCCCAAGGTAAAGGCAAAGAGCAACTAATTCTTTATACCCTCCTCCTCTGGAGGAGGGTAAACCTCGAGGTTAATTGTTAACCCCAGAGGGGTTAACAATTTAAACGACGCTTCTTTATACCCTCCTCCTCTGGAGGTTTACAACTAATTAAAATCAAACTTTTTTAGAGGTTAGTTGGCCTTTGCTAGATTTACCTCCGGTAAATTAACCCCCAACTTAAAAGACTTAAATCTAAAACTATTAAATATTTATTGTTTACCAACTTGATTTTTGAACACCTGGAAGTAAACCTTGATGAGCCATTTCTCTTAAAACATGTCGAGATAAACCAAAGTCACGGTAGTAACCTTTTGGTCGCCCTGTAATCATACAACGATTATGTAATCTTACGCTACAACTATTACGTGGTAATTCTTGTAATTTTCTATGTAACATTAATTTTTCTTTTAAAGAAGAAGTATCTTTAATTTGTTTTTTTAATGCTTCACGTTTTTTTGCGTATTTCATAACTAAACGTTGACGTTTTAATTCGCGTTGAATCATGCTTTTTTTTGCCATATTTTGTGTTAAGTTTTTTATATTATTTTTATATTTTTTATTATTTGTTATTTCTTAATTTTTTATTATTTTTTAATAAATTTATAAATTGCAAAAAGGGCAACTAACCTGCTCTATACCCTCCTACGGAGTTATAACCTCAGTATAAGTTTTTTAAGTTACCCTCTATATCCCCTACGGGGCATAGCCCCGGGCAAATAACCCCAAACCTTAAACTGGCTTTTACCTCTCCAAGGTAAATGACCTTACGGGTTAAGCCTACGGGAAGTAATTAGTCGTTCTTTGCCCCCCCGACCCCTCGCTTCGCATTAGGGGAACGGGGGGGCGCTTTAAGTTGCTTAAATTGTTAACCCCAGAGGGGTTAACAATTAACCTCGAGGTTTACCCTCCTCCAGAGGAGGAGGGTATAAAGAATTAGTGGCTCTTTGCCTTTACCTTGGGCTGCTAATGCGCAGCGAGAGGTTAATTGTTAACCCCTCTGGGGTTAACAATTTAAGCCACTTAAAGCGCCCAAAGGGCAAAGAGCAACTAATTCTTTAGATTTACCGTAGGTAAATCAACCTCTGCGCAGCGAGAGGTTAGTTGGCCTCTTACCCCCTCTGGGGGTAACAACGCTTCTTCAACGACTTAAAAAATGTTGAGAACGAGTAAAAACTCGTTCTCTCCGAGGTTTAATTAGTTATTTTTTGCATTTGTCTAATGCGCAGCGAGAGGTTGATTGACAACCCCCCTAGGGGGGGTGGAGGTTGATTTTCCGAAGGAGGTTAGTTCTTTACCTCTCTGAGGTAAATAACTTAAAAATCTAAATCGAAACAACTTAAAGTCGCTCATAGCCCAAACGACTAATTACTCTCTCGAAGTTATTTCATTACTAAACCCTCCAGAAGAGGTTATACCTCAGTGTGAGCATATAGGGTAATTACTAATTATAGGGAGAGTTAAGAATGTAACTTTCAATTATTAAGGGGGTATAAAATTATTTTTTGGAGGTTCTTATTTTGATAAAAATAATAAATTAAGAAATAAACAGGAGGTTAGCATCATTTACCTTAGGTAAATGATACTTTTACTCTCTTTTTTAGAGAGACTAATTAAATAAAATTGTCTTGCTTTTATTAATATTATTAAATAATTTATTAAAGCAACAACGTGATTACTTTTATTGAAAAACTTTTTTCTTTATTTTTATTGTATTAATTGGAATAAAATTATACTTTTAGTCGTTCTTTGCCCCCCTTTAACTTGTTATCTTCGATAACAAGTTAAAGGGGGGCAAAGAGTGACTAATTACACCTTTAGATTTTAATTTACCAGCCCATTTATAAACTTCTTAAGTCGACCGTAGGTAGACTTAAGAAGTGTATAAACGAGGTTAGCATCATTTACCGTAGAAAAATAATTCTTAAATCTACAACGGAGTCCATTTTACTTACAAGAGGGTTAACTAGTTTATCCTCTTATGGAGTTTAAGTCTCTTTTTGACCCTCGTTCCCCTAATGCGAGGTTGAAGAAGCGTCTCTCGTAGCCCCCCTTTAACTTGTTATCTTCGATAACAAGTAACCTCGGGGGGCAAAGAGAGACTAATTACTTGTTATCTTCGAGGTTGAAGAAGCGTCCCTCTAAAAGAGCAACTAATTCTTCTGCGCAGCGAGAGATAATAATTACACCCACTTTTCGGGGGTGTAGAGTTTTAATAGATAAGTCAACAAACCCCCACCCACTTTCAAGGAAAACTAGTTTTAAAACTAACGATAAACCTTTGATAAACTTATTTATGAGAAGTTTACTTACCTCGATTATCCCCGTAAGAGGATAATTAAAGTGTTAGAGGTTAGTAGCTTTTTTAGCTCTTAATTAAACATAGACAATAATAAAGATATAATTAATACTGTAGTAGTAAATATTATTATTTGTATAAATATTATTTATTTAGAATTTAAATAGATTTATCAAATTTAGATTTTTTCAAAATTGGTTTTCATCTCAATCCATTTTTAAAATTTGTATTAAATTAATTGTTTTTTTTTTTAATCTAAGTCTCTAATCTCATTAGTGTATCTAAATACTTTCTTCTTTTACGAGAGTAACACTATTGATTGTAGTACTAAAATTAGTACTAAAAATTAATATTTAAAATTAATATTTAAAATTAATATTTAAAATTAATATTTAAAATTAGTTTATAATTTTATAAGATAAACCTCAGTTAGATGGCTCGACGGTAAATCTAAAGAAGGAGGGTCTTGAGAGTTCAACAAAAATAAAATACATTTGATAACAAACCTCTTTTAAAAGGTTGAAGAAGCGTCGTTCTAAAAGAACCACTTATTAAACGGAGAACGCTAATTTATTTTAAAAAGCGAATTTATTATATCTATATCTTTAAAAAGTGAGCAACTTTACTAAAATTACTTACTTAAGTTTTATTTTATAAAGGTATACCTTTCATTAAGGTATACCAAAAATAATAACTTCTTTTAAAAAGAAGTTCAACACTGTTTTATTTACTATTATCGAAACGTAAATACTAATAAACTTGTATAGAATAAGATTGTTTTTGACCAAAGTTGTTTAATTAACCGTTAATTAAACAACTTTGGTCAAAAACAATCTTATCCAAAAAACAATCTTATCCTATGAGCAAAATAAATTAATTTTGAGTAGCTGCTGTTTTAACGTAAAGAATAAGTAAAAAAGAAGTTGGAATGATAATGAATAAAGCTGTTGCAATTAATCCAAGGATGTTTACTTCCATAATTTTAATAATTATTAAATCGATAAAGGGTTAAAAATTAATATATAATTAATTGTAAATGTTATGTTTTTTTCTGAATTAGTGTACTATTTTTGTTATATTTTTAACTATGAGGTTAGCTGCTTTACCCTCTATTTCTGCCTCAAAAGAGGGTTTAGGTAATTTTAGTTGTTGTAAACCTCCAGAGGAGGAGGGTATAAAGAAGCGTTGCCAGCCCAAGGGGTTTAATTAGTTGCCCTTATATAAATTTATTGCTTTGCAATAAATTAATTAGTCATTCTTTTAGAATGACGCTTCTTCAACCTCCTTGGGCTGGGCAACTTAAAGTCTCTCTCGCTGCGCATTAGCCCCCTGAGGTTAATTGTTATTAACTTGGTCTCATAGAGACCAAGTAATTAGCCCCTCTTTGCCCCCCTTTAACTTGTTATCGAAGATAACAAGTAACCTCGGGGGGCTAATGCGCAGCGAGAGGGGCGCTTCTTTAGATTCCCACCCCCATAGGGGGTGGGAATCAACCTCAACCTCGAAGATAACAAGTTAAAGGAGGGCAAAGAGAGACTAATTAATTTGCCGTAGTCAAATTTAGTAAAGGCAATTTTGTCGCTTTTTGCCCTTTGGGCTATGAGCGACGCTTCTTCAACTAACCTCTAAAATAATTACTCATTGCCTCTTCCAGAGGAGGAATTAGTTGTTCTTTTAGAACGACTTAAAGTCGATAAGGCCGATTAAATTTTAAATATATTAATTCTTTAATAAATCTTATTAATATAAGTATATTAAAGAATTTTTAATTAAATCAGAAAAGTAATTTAAGTTTTTTATAAGCGGCCTTTACCTTTTTTGGAAGTTTTAGTTTTAGTTTTTCTTTCAGAAAGACTAAATTTTTAGTTACTCTAAAATTCCTAAAAGTTTAAAGCAGGTTATAACTCTTATTTAATTATAACCGAGCTATTTATAAAGTAAGGCGAACTAAGAATTGATTGCGCTCAAAAAGCTAATTTTAATATTTTTTAAGTCGAACCTTAAATGGAAAATAATATCTACAGCAGTCCTATAATATAACATTATGAGATTGAAGAAGCGTCGTTCGTAGCCCCCCGTAGGGGGGCAAAGAGGTTAGTTGGCCTTAGTCCAACGCTTCTTCAACGACTAATTACATTTAGATTTTTAACCTTCGTAACTCTCTAAGTTGTTATCGAAGATAACAAGTAATTAGTCCCTCTTTTTAGTCGTTTATACCCTCCTCCAGAGGAGGAGGCAACCTATTTGCCCCCGACCCCGTAAGGGAAATGCGCGGTTTAATTAGTTGCCCTATAAGGGCAACTAATTAAACCTCGAAGATAACAAGTTAAAGCGAGGGGGCGCTTCTTCGAGGTTAATTGTTAACCCCACTGGGGTTAATTGTTAACCCCACTGAGGTTAACAATTTAACCGACTTATTGCCTTTGGCTATAAGGGACTTAAACCCTCGTAGGGAAAGTAATCTCATAGAGAAGGTAATTAGTTGTTCTAAAAGAAGTTAGTTGGGCTTTGCTATGCCCTCCTCCAGAGGAGGAGGGCAATTAGTAGCTCATAGCCAAAGGCAACGAGCTACTTAAACCTCCAATTTAAACGACGCTTCTTTATACCCTCCTCCTCTGGAGGAGGGTAAACCTCAACCTTTTTAACATAAATAATTAAATGCTTTTATTTACTTTGTAATTAACAAGCTTAATAGAATTGAATGATAGTGTCTCTAACTCTCATTAGACAGTTAAAGACACTAGAATTTTTAAACTAAATGTATACTTTAAGTAAATAACAATTCTAGTAATCAATGTACTTTAAGTCGTTTTACCCTCCTCCAGAGGAGGAGGGTAATTAGTCTCTCTTGTAGAGAGACTTTAAGTTGCCCTATAAGGGCAACTAATTAAACCTTTTTGCCCCCCTTGAGGTTCCCCTAATGCGCAGCGAGGGGTCGGGGGGCTACGAAGGACTAATTGCATTAATAAAAAACTAAAAACTCATAAGGTAATTGAAGAATTAGTTGCTTTTTGCCTTTGGCTAATGCGCAGCGAGAG
>Ga0316218_1003443_pt1 | contig 13133 bp, 18 predicted proteins | sample TBH18003metaG_FD_203634 | JGI IMG/M metagenome (GOLD analysis project Ga0316218, IMG submission 203634) | Freshwater microbial communities from Trout Bog Lake, Wisconsin, USA - TBH18003 | ecosystem: Environmental > Aquatic > Freshwater > Lake > Hypolimnion/Profundal zone | place: USA: Wisconsin...
ATGCCACCGCCTTCCTACGTCCATTAGGACGCAGGCCAACGCCCACAAGGACTTACCGGTTCGGCGCTACCCCAGACGCCCTGGTGTAGTTGTCACCGATGCACAGGGGTAATTGTCGCCGCGCACTTCCAGGGCCTTTTGAACAACCGCCATGGGCAGGCAACCTGAATCCAGGGCCTCGAGTTTGATGCGCCGCACGAGCTCGGCGGGCAGGATGAGGCTGATTTTCTGGCCATTGGGCACTTTGGGTAGGGGCACAGGAACCTCGGATCATTCAAACTTCTAACGGATAAACATTACATTCTTTCAATCATTCAAAGTTCTAGAAAACCAAGGGAATTTGAAAATTTTCGTAAATGGAAGAATTAAATTTATTTGCTTTTTGGTAGTTGCGGGTTGCCCACCGAAATCTGGGAGCCGATGGGCCCCCGGACAGCTGCCGGCTCAGGTCTGACCCAACCCTAAGCAGGCGACAGCCCATCCGGCAGGGCACCAAACCCTGCCTCCGCGATCCCACTCGCCGGTTCGAGTCCAGGGGTTGGCTGGGTGGGGCTGGTGCGCCCAGCTGGACTCGAACCAGCGACCTGCAGCTTAGAAGGCTTCAAGAAATTGAGCGTTGGGGCGGATTCTCGGGTTCTCCCCGCCCATTTCCCGCCATTCCCATGCGTTCAGCTACCTTGGCCTGCTGCTCCTCGGCCTGCTTCAAGTGCACTTCCAGGTAGAGCATGGTCGTGGTTGGAGACTTGTGGCCCAGCATGTGTTGGATGACCTGGATGGGTGTCCCCGCCTCGCTGTGCAGCGTAGCGAAGGTGCCTCGAAGTCTATGAGCTGAGATTCCAGGGGTGCCACATGCCTGGTTCGCACCATAGATCGCCTTGCGGGTGAAGCCTGCGGGATGCTTCTCTCCGAGGATCAACCCGAGGTCGGCCTTCCTCGATTCCAGCCATATAACCAGCCAGGCTGGTACAGGGATTACCCTTGCCTCGAAGCCCTTTGCCTTGCCAACCGTGTATGTTTTTCGCTCCCAATCCAGCCATTCCCACCTGGCCCCAAGGGCTTCTTGCTCTCGGAGACCCAGGCCGATCATCAGCCTAATAGCGGCGCCGATAGCCCAGCGGTTCGACTTTAAGGCTGTCACTTCGGCGGCAGAGATCCAGTCTTGCACTTGGCTGACTGGGAGGGTCTTCCTCGGTGTTTTTTGGATCTTCTGCATCTTCACTCGCCAAGGAAGAGTGAGGATCATGCCCCGCTGAATGGCCCATCCTCCCAAGAGGTTCAGAATGCGTAGCCAGCCGTTCACAGTGATTGGAGCCCTACCTTCAGCAAATTTCTTTATGGCCAACTCGACAGACGCTGTACCGCAATGGTCTAGCAATAATTTGTCCAGCCCACATGGGTCCCAGGTGCTGACATTTTTCCAGTGTCCCGCACTGACTGTCTTGTCATGGGCCGCCAACCACATCTCGCGAACCTTGCCGACCGCCTGGATCGGCTCCCTGCACTCGGCCCTGATACGAGCATTCTGGTAGATTCTCTGAGCTATTGCGTCAGCTTGACCCTTGATCTTAGTTTTGGTGGAGTGCTGTTGGCGTCTTCCGCCTACGGTGAAACGGACGAAGTAGAAGCCCGACTGGGGATCTTTGGCTACCCTCATATGGCCTGTTCCACGCTGAACTGATCGAGATACCATTCCCAGCAGGCATTCCACTGGTAGAAGATCAAACGACCTTGGCGGATATGAGGCATTCCAATGGCTTGCCAGCCTTGGATTGTGTGATAACCAACACCAACGCCACGAATTGATTTGAATCTATCGGAAAGCTGCACCCAGTTAATTATTTGTATGTTTGCTTCCTTCATTTCGAGATGAAACTGACGCTTATTGACAGACATACGAAAAATTCCTGTTAGGTCCACTCGGCGGCGGGACGATACCGGTTGTTCATGTGGGGTTTGCACTTCAAATGGCCCACGGCACCCTCACCGATAATCTACTGACCGGGAGTCTCTTTTACTCCCAAGAATCTTCCCAAAAATGAATAGGTCAGGCAAAATTTTGATTGATTGAGATTTTCGTAGATTAATTGCCTAAACCGATTGCCTGTTCAGTATAATTGGTTAGCATTTGATATGGAGGCAGACCATCATGAGTCTTCTAGAATCATTGACTGGAAGAAAGAAAAGGGATAAGTTCCCAATCGCCCCATCTAATAAGATTGATACACTTACCCAAGACACCATCTCAAAAGGAGAGACAATGGATCAAATCACTTACCATCCTGGATCTGGCAGGTCTAAGAAGGCGGAATACAGGATTGGGAAACTGTCTATTCCAGCTTCTGCAATTACCCGAGTGATCAATGGGATTGGATCTAAGACGGGCGCGGCTCTGGATCGCGCCTTCTATCAAGGTTTGGTCAAATATGAGAGTGTCCTCGAAACATTAGAGGCTGCTAAAATTCAGCCTGCTGAAGCCGTGAAGGTTTTTCAAAGCCTTAAGCCAGTTAAGTCCGCTGGAACTGAAGGGAGAGTCACCAAAGTAAAGAAGACCGCTGATGTTTTCGCCAAAGCCATTGTCAAGCGTTTCAGGGGCGAAGATCCCTCGAAGCTGGTTGAGGAATTCCTTGCGATGGCAAATAATGATGAATTCAAAAAAGAAGTTGCTGAAATCATCAATAAATATAAGGCGGATTTCAATGTGTCTCCTACTGGTCACATCAAGACTAGTAACCGCAAGGCGAACCCGAAGGCTATGAAGGCCCTTGCTGCTGCTAGGGCAAAAAAGAAGTAAGATTCTCAGCCCGTTCAAATGAATCCTCCAATGGACTATCCATTGGGGGATTTTTATTACGCTGTTTTAGTATCGAATGACTGAATGGCTATCTCTCCTTCGAATATTTTTCAATCCACTCGGCAAAATCGGGATCGAAGTCCACATCTGCTGGGTCTATGTATTTGTGCATCAGTATTGCCAGCCTTTTTTCCTCTGCGTCATCTGACAGGCGGCTCGGGCGAATATATCTTTTACCAGATGGCAGAGCAGTGTCGATCATTTCTGGATCTGTCGTGTTGAGAAGTGGGTTAATGGACATGATTGCCTCCTTGGGGCTGTAATGAAGGTCTTACCGTCGCTTGACTGCCTTCCCTGGTTCATTACTGACTTTCTGTGACTTTTCTCAGCCAAACAAAAATAAATTTATTGGAGCACTGCAAACGACTCCGCATAGGGCTACACCGTTCAGGCTATGGTCCTTCAGCTCCTATGAAAGAAAGCAATTGCCGCACAAAGTTAACTACTTTGTTGAATTTATACAGTTACTGTCCCCGCCAAGGGCAGGCGGGTAAGGACCCAAAAGTACAAGTGCGGAAAAAATTCAGCTTCCAAATTCCCTCTCTAGAAGGTTGCCACGTGGCTTTCCCCCCTTCTGGAGAATCAAATGAATACATCTATTAATAATGATCATCTTACCATCGAAAAAGAAATCCCTCCCCTGGCTTACTGCATCGAGGACGCAGCCGTCGCCCTTGGCGTGGGCCGAACCCTCGTCTATAGGCTGATCAGTGAGGGCCTGATCACCCGTGTGAAGGCTGGCAAGCGTACCCTCATAGCAGTTGCAGAGCTTGACGCCTTCCTGGCTCGTGGGGGGTCGATATGAGAGCCCTGATAAGCGGTAAAGGCTTTTGTCCTGCGGCAGGGAGCAGCTCGGCTAGCTTTTTGGGGCGAAGCCCCAACCTAGCGAAGCTAGGTAACCCCGTAAGGGGTACAGGCGAAGCCGAACCTCTGCTATCTCTGCGTAGTAGTAATAGCAGTTATAGACTAGAACAGTTCAGAATAGAACAATATAGAATAGAACAATATAGAGTTCAACAGACTATGAACACCTGTTCAACACCTGTTCCCCTTCCAAATTCGTATTTAAAGGGGGGTAATTAGATGTCCAAAGTAATGTTGGGATATACCTATACGAAAGCACTATTGCTCCCTCTTGATAAATTAATGATTGCACCTAGGGGATTAGTTAGAGATATGATGGACTACTATCTAATAGGCCATGTATTTTGTGAAAATCCAACAGCAGAAGAAATTGCGTTCTATCTTTGTGAGGACCTTGAGTATATTCAAGAATTGTGGGATGAACGCACTCGTTTTGCCTGGATTCATGCCAAACGTTACATGGATACCTTGATTGATGAGAGAAAATCGTATAATGATGAAAAAGTTGGTGCTGGAATTGCATCTGGTGAAGCCAGAAAGGATTCGGTGACTGTTCAGGAGGCCGAATCAATTCTTGGCCCGAATATAGCTGTATATAATTCATTTATCGAAAATTGGCCTCACAAAAAGGTCACTTCAACTGATTGTGAAAAAATAAATAGCCTAATAAGCAATGGTAAAGTAACCAGCACACAATTAATCAATGGAATTATCAATATATCAGAACAAACACCAACTGATAAACGAGATTACATGAAATCTGTCTCTTCTTGGCTAGCTGGAGGTTGTTGGGTTGGCAAACCATCTAAAATTGTAAAAAATGACATCCAACCAGCTCATTTAAATAGGGTCAACAATGAAGCTAAAGAGGCTTACCTTAAAAATAAAATAAATAATAATAATAAGGAATCATGATGAACAAGTATGATAAAAATGAAATTTATAATAAATTAACTGAAAAAATTGGATTGACACCCAAATTGCTTTCTTCAACGCGAGATAAAATACAAGATAATATAAAAACACATTTACCCAAAGAATTATTTGTAAATATGCTTGATATTAAACCATACATTAACCAAAATGGATATGGCCTACTAGGAACTTCAAGGATAGGTAAATCATGTGCAAATGCGGTAATAATAATGTCGTGCCTAAAAGGACTAATAAAAAAACTCGTAGATTGTGTTGAAAAAAATGAAGAAGATATTAGTATAATCAATAAAATTAAAGAAAATTTAACTACGTGCATAAGCCATGACGCTCATAAAATTGTAAATTGGGTTAACTGGCCAGATTGTTATGACTGGTTACAAAAAAATGCTATTATAGATTTTGGAACTGACCGATTATCAAGATATCACACTGAATGCATGAAAAAAACGAATCTTCTTATTCTTGATGATCTTGGTCGAGAAAATTTTTCAAAAAAATCATATGAAAATGGAATGCCTTATGCCCATGGACAATTGGCATTAGTCTTAAATTATCGAAATGAACACAATTTGCCAATTATATGGACTTCTAATCTAGAAGAAATTGATTTAATGAACATCTATGGTGCTCCAATGTATCTCCGCCTAGTGGAACTCGCTCCCCCATCTGAATGGTTGAGTCGAATCAATTAATATAACAATTTAACAACAATATCGCCATTATTTTACACAAGGAGAAATAATATGGTAACCGATACCACTTCAAGAATGGCTCTGATACATGAATTTTGCGTAGTTCGATCAAAATATAGTCACACAGAATCAATAATATCAATAGATGAAATAAATACAGTAAATGAAGGCTTTCTACGCGTTGGCTTGAATACTGATGATGATATACGAAATATGATAGCTATGTATCAATGTATACTTAATGAAAAAATAATGAAATATCGAAAAATTGCTCCCAGACTAGAAAGGAATCTTATGAAAATTGCTAAAAATAATAAAAAAAATTATATATTTTCATATTTAGGATTCACGGACAGCCAATTAACATATCAGGAATACGAAAACATGGGATTCGATTTGTATTCTCTTGAGAAAATTCATTGGATTTGTCAAGCAACAGGTTGGACTAAACAACAATGGAGAATGATAATCTCAGATGAGGGAGATGAGGATTTTATTGATATTTGGGTACCACCTACAGTCGCTTCTTAATCATCAAACTCTAAAGAATAATCTAATTTGCTCCAATGTATAAATTATTCGGGATAAAACCCAATTTGGCTAGGTATATTAGCTCCCGAAGGCAATCCCGCCTTCACCTTGGAGCCACATGCGCGGTGCTCACAGCCTCCCCCTCTGGAAATTTTTAAGACTCAAGCACCGGCAAGATCCCCAAAATAAACGCGAACCGTCTCAACCCTTCAACCCGGCCTCCGCTATACCGGGAGGCTCCTACAAACGCCCTTCGCGCCGTCCACGGGAAGGGCAGAATCAGGTTCGCCTCAAGCATTGCGAAGCCTTGGATACTTACACCACCCAGCTGGTCCGGTGGGTCGCTGGTGGTTGCCAGCCGTTGGCCTGGTCCTCACTGCTAAGCCGAAAGGAAGAGTCTGGAGCTCCCCCCTGGCTGAATCCCGAGATCCTTAACCTTCAAGACGACCTCAGCCACCGGGTATTGGCCCTCGCCCTGGCCCAACTGGTCCATGGGGGTCTGGAGTCCTCGCCTTTTGAGGATGGATCTGATCTTGATGGAGGCCAGCTGCTTAGGCTCTTGGTCCTCCCCCTTCCACATGGGGTTTGGGAACTGGCCAAGTGCCTTGCTTCCGATGCGCCACTGCGCTCCCATGGCTTCCTTGAGGTGCAGGGGGACTGGTCCTCTCGTCGGAAGCGACACGGGGGACCCACTATCAGCGTGACCCGCTTCCTTCGGACCGAACTTTCCCTGAGCACGGGATGCCTTGGGTTCCTACTCGGGCTGGAGAAGCTTGAAGAGGAGGATCCCCTCCCTTCCCTCGAATCCCTGGCCATCCCCATGGCCGTTCGCACCAAGTTGGGACGCCTTCTCCAGAACCCTCCCCCTCTGGATCAGCCCTTCAAGATCTACCTGAAAGGCTCAGACCAGAGCGGCAGGCGTACCCTGGCCAGTTGGCTGGCTCGACATTTCAACCGGGTATTGAAACCCATCAGGCCCAGTGAAGGACATCAACCTGGTGCCTTCATCCTCGTGGAGTTGCCCTGCCATTTCGACTCCGACGACTGGAATCAGGTCAAAGCCCATCCTGGTTGGATCTTCCTGAAGCCGATGCAGAAGAACATGACCTTCGATCCAGAGTCCCGGGCTGACCTCGTAATTGATCTCAGACCACTCTCGACAGAGGACCGGACCCTGCTCTGGACCCGTCAGCTAGAGGAAGCAGGCCCGACCTTCCCGACGATGGATGCCTCGGACCTGGCCCTGATCGAGGCGACTCCTGGGCGCATCGTAGAGGCGGTAAAGCGCCTGACCCGCAGCTCGGTCTGGGAAGAATTCAACCAGGAGTCCGCTCTGGAGGCACTGAAGGGTGCTCTCTCTCAGGAGAAATCCGAAGAATCGGAAGCCACCTACACAGAGAAGCTGAAACCAGCTCGTCACCTGGATGAATTGTGCCTCCCACCCGAGGCAATGGCCCGATTCAAACGAACCATCCAGGCAATTCGCGGACGCAAGGAAATGCTCGCCAACTGGAATCTGGATTCTGGTCTAGTGGGTCAGGCTCAGGGTGTTCTTCTCTTCCATGGTCCCAGTGGCACAGGCAAAAGTATGGCCGCAGAGGTGCTGTCTCACGAATTGGGCCTCCCACTCTGGCGAATGGAGGCAGCGGAACTGGAATCGCCCTTCGTAGGAGAGAGTGAACAGCGCCTCCATAGTTTTTTCGCCAGCGTGAAAGGCAAGCCCGCTGTGCTCTTACTGGATGAGGCCGACACCGTGCTCATGGATCGTGGAAAGACCACGGGATCGACACAGAGATATCAAAACAGCCTCGTGTCTTGCTGGTTGCGAGAATTGGATCGATTTCAAGGTGTCCTCGTATTGACCACCAACCTCCCTGAGGGCCTTGATCCAGCCATCGAACGGCGTATCCAGTTCCGCATGGCCTTCGAGTCCCCCACAGCCGAGGTCCGCGCTCAGATATGGAAGACCCTCCTGGGAGAGGCACCCATCCCAGGTCGTGAAACCCTGGATTTTAGCTCTGTGGCGGAACAATTTCCCTTTAGCGGTGGCCGAATCCGCAATGCATTCATGGATGCCTGCCAGCGAGCTGCCGAGGCCGGTGCCATCAGCCAGGAAATCCTCCTCTCCGCCTGTGAAGAGGAACAACGGTCATCCATTACCACTCAATCCTTCCGCGTCATCAAGGGCTTCGGGGCCTAGGTCAGTACCCACGCCAATCGAAGCGCATTACCCCCAGATACGCATCCCAGGAGATTCATGCTTCCCTCCCTCACTTTTCTCGCTCACGCCACACCCACCTGGCTCATTAAACTCAGTCCTTCCGACATACAGCAGGGTCCTGGCCCGTGGATGAAGCATCTGGTAGAAGATGCCCTGGTCTATCCCGGCTCAGGTCTGGATGGCTCTCCGGTCCGCCAGTGCAATGGAGCTATCCACTCCTTCATCTTCCTGGACTACGGCACTCGCAAGGCTGAGGTGATCTCCGAACTGAAGCGCCAACGGAAAACCGGAACAGGATTCGCTCACCATCGCCTCGTTGGAATGACTGAATTCGACCCTACTCCTCTGGTGGCCGAGGCAAATCCGGCGTTCATTCATCAAGAGGAAAACATTCACCAGACCCAACCGCTTTTCGGAATTTGGGCGGTCTACGAGAGCGTTGTCCCTGGTCCGAAAGAACGGTTCAGCTTCCTATTCCTCGGGGTTGAAGCCATCCAGGCCATCGCTGCCCTTTACCCAACTACAGCTCCTCGCGGCATGGTCATCCAGGAGCACGGTTTCAGCGGAAATGTCTGGTCAAGCTTTTCTGAAAAGGTCCAGAGCTTGTCCGAGAACTGGAGTTGTGCCCCGGAAATCCTCATCCTTGGCCCTAACCACCGCCTGGACAAATGGAACCAGAAGGCCCAACTGCGTTGTGTGGATATTGCCACCGAAGCCATGCACCAGGAGGAAAGGGAGGTTCTTTGGATGAATGCTCCTGACCGGATGCTGCGTGGTCGAGAGGACCTGGCCCTTGCGTGAAGGATTCTGGATTCGCTCCTCGGGGGTTTGGGCGCTAATTGACGAACACGCCTCATGGATTCAAAAGCCTGAGAACGCCAGACTCATGGGCCTTCCAGAAGAGGTCCAGGCCCAGATTTCCGCCATCCCATGGGACTTCAATGGTCCGGGGAGGGCGGCCATTCTCCGGTTGGCCATGGCTACCAACCTCATCCGAATGCGTGGCCATGGAGCCACAATCTCTTTCGAGTTCACGCTCTCAATGCAGGCAGCGATTCAATCGGTCATGCCCTTCCTGGAATTCCAAGCGGGACCGCTGACTTGGTGCAAATTCAATAATATTGATACTTGTAAGTCTATTGGAATCTACTACCAGGATCTATGCGGTCTAACAGATAACGAGATGTTCTCCCTCTCTCCTGAAGGAGAACCTTGAGAATTCTGGCCTTCTCTGATCTGCATGGGAATGGATTCTACGAGGCTTCATCTCTGATCGACCAGCATCGGCCCAACTGGATCATCACTTGCGGCGACATGCTCCCTGACTTCTCACAGCGTCCTGCCAACTACCGCCTGATGGCTCAACAGGTGTTCTGGCGAGACAATCGACACCTATTCGTCCGGCCAGAGACCTTGACCACCATGATTGTGGGGAACCATGAGCTGCCGGGGTTCAAGTACCCCGGCATGGACCTCCTCCCTTCACAGTTAGAGGGTCATGTTGTGAGGATTGAGGGAATCCCTGGCGATTCCGGGCCATTCAGCTTCGCCAACAGACGGCCCGAGGAAGAACTCGAAGAAGAACTTCAAGACCAGCTCTCCGTTGTGCCAGATCCCCTCATCTACTTGAGCCATGCACCTCCTTATGGAAGCCGAGACAAGTCCCATCAGGGGGATCATATCGGTCACCGTCCACTATTCCGTCACCTCCGAGATCGAGACTGGCCGAGGGTGCTGGTTCTCTGCGGTCATCTGCACAACGGCTTTGGAGTCGAAGAGGTCGGAGCCACCATCATCGTAAATGTCGCTACTGGATATGCAGTAATCGAATGGGATGGAGGCTCCACTCATGTCCTAGAGATGGGTCGGCTTGTCACTGGAGGCAATTTCTGGGACTCCCCTTGAACACGCCATCCCAGATGAAAAAAGCTGAGGGGTTCAAATATGGAATTTCAAAGTCCTATTAAAAGGAACTCGCCATGCATGACATCAATATTCCATTTCAGCCAGAGAAGAGGATCAAAACGAGAACAGATATCAGACCTGATTTGGTGAAGCTAGAAGACAATCCGCCAATATCAGCGACTCGTTCAGACTCTGGCGAAGCACAAGCGGGGATGTTCCAATTTCAAGCCAAACTGCTTCTTGAGCCAAGGGAATGTGAGCGCCAATTACCCTGATTGGTGGACCTCGTCCAAAGTCAAAAATCGCCCGGTGATTCAAACTCAAGAAAAACTCAGGTTTACCCGATATTTCCATTCATGAATATTTGGGAGGGGAACAGATGAAAGTATTGAGTTGGATCATTGAAGGCCGTCTGATAACTTACGGGCAACGCGCGGAAAGAGAAAATGATTGGAGAAGAAAAGTTAAACGTTCTTTTTATGAAAAATACAAAAACCATAAACCAGAAACGGTTATTGCTACGGTTGTTGAGATTTCAATAACTCATTATTATATTAATTATGATAAAATGCTCGATTTGGATAATATTGCTAAATCGGTAATGGATACATTATTTTTTTCGAAAAGATCCGACAAAATTCAGCAAATTTTTTCTACTCAAGAAGATAGAGTTGTTTCAAAATTGTTAATCAATAGAATATTTTCAAAAACCGAATTTGTGAAAATCTCGATTAGTTTTGTTTAATCAATAATTACATATGGAGATGATTATGAAATGGAATAACTTGAGTAAAACAGGTAAAATACTTGTAGGGTCAATTTTAGGGTGTGGTGGTTTAATTCTTGTTTCTGGGATAGTGATTGGAATAATTGAAGAAATACACAAGCCTGCACAAAAAGAAACTTCAGTACAAAGGAATGTAGATACCCCTGAAGCCTCAATCATAGGGCGATGGGAGATGGAAGGCTCCAAAGGGACATTTATTACTTTTACTGAATCAACCTGGGAGGTTGAAAAAAATGGAGAAAAGGGTAATTTACAGAATTATAAAGTTACAAGACTTACAGACAGTCCTTGGGAATTAAAAATTGACGGTTTAGCATCAATTGGAACCCCGTTGGATAATCTTTGGGTTTATGAAAATATTTCATTTTCAAAAGATAAAAAAATTCTCACGCGAACAATTAATATAAGTAAAGCTGGTTATCCAAAAACAAGCACGATAATTAATTATAAATATATTAATTCACCAATTTTAAAACAAACAATCAATCCTACTCCATTCATAGAATCGAAAACAGTTCAGCAACCAGTTATATCTTCACCGACAGTCTCAAGCCAGCCTGAAAAGCATGAAAATAGTGTTGAAAATATTGAAACAACATTGCGAACATTTTTTAATTCTTGGATTAATGATAGCCAAGTGCGAAATTACGATATATCAAAATATTACGCAGATAATGTTCATTATTATAGTTCAGAAAATTGTCCTATTTCTAAAATTATTGAAGATAAAAATAAATTTTGGATTAAATATTCTGATTTCAAAATACAGATTAGCAATTTAGAATTGATTAAAATTGATTCAAATACATTTAAATTTGAATACGATAAAAATTTTGAATCAACTAACAATAAAACTAACAAAATTTATAACGGTAAAGTTAAAAGTATTACACAGTTCAAAAATATTGATAATCAATGGAAAATCATTACAGAAATGGATGAAAAAATATATCATACTTCAAACAAGTAATGATTATTTGGTAATGCCGGAGGATCATTACTTGTTTGAACAAAAAAATGAATTGTGATATAACGCGAATACATTATTTTATATTTTTAGCGCTAAAGATAGCAAATATAAAATTCTAGGCAAATTTGTAGCTGAGACCTCTTATCACGAATAAGCATTGTTATTGGGTGGATAACCTAGGCAGTATGACCCACAGACAAGGGGCTGACTTTTGCTCCCTTCTTTTTTCTAGTGAAAACGGGTCCATACACACACATTTTTTTGCTGAAATAATTTTCTTAGAGTTACGAATTTAACTATTCGGTAATATATGAATTCCTTCAAAACTTCCGATCCTGCGCCAACTCACAACGTCTCAACCCCTTCACCCACCCAGTTGACACACAATACCGACCTGCTACCGACAGGCTTCTAACCACCCGATCGCTGGACCTATCCCCGTGCTGTCGCTGGAACCCAGCGGTAGAGCGTGGGGATGGATACTCCCAGATTCTTGGCGACCTCTTTCGGAAGAGCCCCGGTAGAGAGCAGCCGTTTGGCTGCCTCAATCTTCCCAGCGTCCATTTTCCGCTTACGACCGCCAATCTTCCCGAGGCGTCGAGCAGCCTGAAGGCCAGCCTGGGTGCGCTCCACGATCAACTCGCGCTCCATCTGTGCCAGCGAGGCCATCACGTGGAAGAAGAACCGACCTGCCGCCGTTGATGTGTCGATCTGATCAGTAAGGCTTGCGAAGTGGATCTCCTCCTTCTCCAGATCCGTCACGAAATCAACCAGACCCTTCACTGACCTTCCAAGCCGATCCAGCTTCCAGACCACCAAGGTGTCTCCGGCCCTCAGGTGTGACTTCGCCTCATGGAGCCCAGGGCGATCTGAGCGTGCGCCAGACATTCGGTCGGAGAAGATCCGATCACAACCTGCTCGCTCAAGGGCCTGGGTCTGAAGTTCCAAGGATTGAAGGTCAGTTGATACTCGTGCGTAGCCAAGTCGCAGGTTAACTCCTTCTCGATACTCATCATTATACTAGGAATCGAGAAGGATCTATCCAGAATAGTTTTCGAGAACCCAAATGGCCTGATTTTGCGTTGAGGCTGTCCGACAGACAGCGGCTTCTTGATAACCACCGTTATCAAGATCCCTAGATCAATAGGCACAACCTTCGAAGAGCCCCTCAGGTAAAGTCAAACCACCGAATCTTATCCTTGCAAATGACGACTCTCAGGGAAAATGGAGCTATGAACACATTCAGCGTGGTTGTGTATAAAAGCGTCTGTAAGTCCGGGGACGGCGGCCTGAAGTAGAGGTTGGCCACCGAGTCCGGTAGGTTGATCGCGTTCAAAACCACCAACCATGGAGGACGCGATGGCCGAAGGGAAGTT
>Ga0316218_1003446_pt1 | contig 13126 bp, 10 predicted proteins | sample TBH18003metaG_FD_203634 | JGI IMG/M metagenome (GOLD analysis project Ga0316218, IMG submission 203634) | Freshwater microbial communities from Trout Bog Lake, Wisconsin, USA - TBH18003 | ecosystem: Environmental > Aquatic > Freshwater > Lake > Hypolimnion/Profundal zone | place: USA: Wisconsin...
GCGGGCCGTCCCAAGCTACTTCTGATGACGGTATAGCAAAGGCTCGAAATAGACTCGGGATAAAGCCAGAGAGAATTTCCTGACACAGCGTTAGACGTAACAGGCGGCATGACCTCCAACGAAAACCACATCGCGGCAGAAGCAAGCCAAACTGAGCTTGGGCCGGATGCCGCCCTAATCCAGCAAATCATTAGTGCTGAGTCGAGTGACGACCGTTTGCAAAAGCTGATCGCGCGGTATCTCAAGCGCGGTATGGATGCAGACCACGTTATCGCCAAGGTGCAGTGTTCAATGGCTGCGGCCAAAGACGGCTCCGACAAGTGGAAATCCCGCATAGCCCAAATCCCGCTTCTGGTCAAAGGCGCGGGCAAGTACAAGGACGAAGACGTAGGCGACCTGCCCGTTGGCAGTGAACAAGCTCTCGCAGAAATTTTAGCCGAATCTGCGGCTGGTGTTTTGCGTTGGTCACCGGGATTTGATTGGATGGCCAATCAGGGCACGCACTGGGAGCGTGACGACCTATTGCGCCGCTACACCGAAGCAAAAGGCGTCTGCCGCAATGCTGCCAAGGTGGCAGGCAAGCAGGCCGCGAAAATCTGCGCATCTTCCACAACCAACGCGATACTAAACTTGGCCAGAAGCGCACCGGGCATCGTGACACCAGTTGCCGAATGGGACAGCCACCCCATGCTGCTAAACACGCCCAGCGCTGTGTATGACCTAACCACAGGGCTGGAAATCAATCGGGAGGGGCTTCTGTTCACGCAGGTAACCCGCGTTGCTCCTGACAAGTCCCCAACTCCTATTTGGAACAAGTTCATGCTTGAAATTTTCAATGGCGACCTAGCCATGGTGGAGTTCATGCAAAGGCTAGCAGGTTATTGCCTGACCGGTAGCGTCAAAGAACAGAAGCTATTTTTCTTTTATGGCAGTGGTGGCAACGGAAAGAGCGTGTGGTTGGAAGTTCTGCGGTCAGTGTGCGGTAAGTACAGCCACAACCTGCCCGGTGAAGCGCTGATGACCTCCCGCCATGAACGCCACCCGACCACCTTTGCGGCTCTGCATGGCAAACGCTTGGCTATCAGCAGCGAGATCGACGAGTCAGCGCAGTGGGCAGAGGCCCGGATTAAGAGCTTGACCGGTGACGAAACCATGACGGCCCGCTTTATGGGCAAAGACGAATTCACGTTCAACATCACCCACAAGCACCTCATTGCCGGGAACTTCAAGCCCAGGCTGAAGGGCGACGACCCAGCGGTTGTGCGGCGCATGGTCCTCATCCCGTTTGAACAAACCTTTGAAGGTACAAGCCGGGACAATAACCTGGCTGAGAAGCTACGGACAGAATACGGCGGCATCCTGGCGTGGTTCATTGAAGGTGCACGTAAATGGGTTGAAAGTGGCTTGGCAATGCCTCACGCAGTCGTCGCTGCAAGCGAAGCGTACATGGCAGAAAACAGCGATATTGATCTATGGATTTCTGAATGTTGCGCAATCTCAAAGGGGTCTTCTACAAGTGCGAGTGCCCTTTATACCGACTTCGCTTCCTGGAAACGGCGTAACGGTGAGAACGTGCCCTCTATTAAGAACTTTTCGCAGCGCCTGGAGCGCCGCCACCAGAAGACGGTAACACGCAAATGCACCCTATTTAATGGCCTGCGCCTCTTGGAAATCCTCGCGGACGATGGGGTGCAGACAGTACCTGCAACTTTGTTTTGAGCATAGTGTGGTGGATGTGGTGGGACCTCCTGTTGGTACGTCTATACGCGCAGGTTACACGCACAGGTGAACGGTATGACAGGCGCACCCACCACATCCACCACGCAGCTACGCTCACTGTTGCACAAAAGGCATCCCGCTGGGGCGCAAGTGGTTGACCAATAGTTGCGGGCGTCCTTCATGCTCATCTCTCCATCTGATTTGTAGATGGATTGAGCTTGTCTGTTTTAACCGCTGGCAACAAGGCTGTGGTTTATGGCGCGCTTACGGTCAATGAATTTGCTGGACTGACTTTCACGATCGGTGATGGACGCGATGGCGGTGCCCGGGAGTGTGTACTATGCAAAATGGCGCGCCGCTTATCTCCACAGCCTAACAGGCTGCTGAAATACCTCCTTGCCCCGCAAAACCGGAAATGACCGACCTCGTGGAACGTGCCACAAGCGATTATTTTCAGCATGCCAAGGGCGACATGGCTCGAAAAGGCGACGATTTTTGTCCGTCGAGCCAGTATTTCAGCAGCCTGCTAAGCTGTTTTAGTCTTTCGTCTTCTTGCTCCTGGTGCCGGATGTAATTCCGAATTACCTGCTCACCTCGCCCCACTGTCGATACAAAATACCCTCGCGCAAATAAGTGCTGGTCCACGAAGTTGCGCTTTCTCTCGGCCATACATACGTGCCAAATGAATGGCACTTTCCCCATTGATGTAGCCCACCGCCTGAGATACCGCAGATCGAGTTCATCATATGAACATGATCGACCATCATGTGCCCTTCTTTAATCCGACTTTCCTTGTGCTGCGCCGGAGTATGAAAAACCTCTCCCATATGTTGGCGTAACTCCGCGTACAGCAGCTTCCTTCTGCCCTTGGGTATAAACACAACGTTGTACTTGCACGCACATTTCGTATGATTTAGGCTCTCCGCCTTGCCTATCCAGTTTTTCCGTTCGTTTACTTGGCTGCTCACGATTGGTAGTTTCTGCAACGGACACCTACGTAGTCGTCCCTTATTTATTCGTTTTCAGCTGATGGCCAGTCGGCTGGCGGGCATCGATAAAGTTATTCGCGTAAGTTGGCGCAATACCTGTGCCCAATTCGGCTGCATGCCAGCTGCCTCGCACAGGCGCAAATAGAGGCCTCGCAAGAAGGTCACTCCCTTCTTGGCGATCATGCGCAGCAACCACTTGATGTTGTAGCCCGCAGCGCACAACACTGCGTTGAGCCGGTCGCCCTGTTCGCCCTTGAGATAGCAGCGATCCATCCGGTGGTCTGCTTTCAAATGCCCGATGATGGGCTCGATGGCCTGGCGCCGCTTGAGCAATTTGCGCTCCTGGTCGGTCAGCGTTTTGAACTTGCCCCGGTGCTTGATGGCAATTCCTGAGTTGTCTGCGTCCACACCGCAGTAACCCAGGTCCACATAGGCTGTCAGCGGCTCTTGTCCGGTCTCCTGCATCAGGATGCTGGCCTGCTCCAGTTGCTCGCTGGGGCGTGTGCCCGTCATTGGGCTTGCCCGCAAAGGATCTGGCACCCACGATCAGGTTTTGCTTCAAGGTCGCAGCAATGCCCACCTTCACACCAAACTCGTACGGGGTTTTGCTTTTGCCCTTGGCGATGCACTCCACCTCGGGTGCGTGCCAGGCGTAGAGCTTGGGGGTGCTGCCAGTGTTCTTGCGCGAAGCGGCCTGGGCAACAATCTGGCGCGCCTTGGCCAGACTGCCCTGCAACGCGTCCCGCACTGCCTGGGTCAGCGCACTGGCCCCACGCTCCATCTGGCGGGCGATGCGCGCAACAATGGTGCGCTGGCGTTTGATGGCGCGACCCATGCGCTTGAACTGCTTGGCATGGGCATAGCGACCGGCCTTGAAACGCAACAGCCGTCTTTCCTTGGCAAAGGTCTGCTTGAGATCGATGCCCGCATCCTTGGCAGCCACCACCAACTTCTGGCGTGCCGTCTCCAGCAGCTTCGAATCCGTGGGATGTGCGATCGCCTTGGGTTGTACGGTGGAGTCCACCACCACGGTGGCAAGTTCCTTGGGCGAGATGAGCTTCATACGCACGGCCGCCGTGATGGTTTGGGACAGCAACTCTTCCACGCCATCCTCACCCAGCAGGGCACTGAACTTGACCAGTGTGGTTGCGTCACATGGCAGGGCCTGCTCAAAGTTCGCACGTCCACCAAAGAACTGCCACACCGGCGTCTCCGACCAGCGCTGCACCACGCCCTCATCACTTTCGTTGAATGCGTGCTTCAGATACAGCAAGGCAATCATGGTGCGCAGTGGCACGCGCGGGCGCCCGGCATTGGACTTCACCGCAGCCATCTGGATTTGCTCACCAAAAAGATCGATGCCGGACAGCTTCTTGCCTGCACGCACCTTGCCGCTGAAGAGGTGCGCCACCGAGGCCTCGATTTGTTGCCATGGCATACGCGAGGACAACACCGCCAGTGCGTGGCGCAGGTCAATCATGTGGTCCAGGCGCAGGCGGAAAAAATCTTCGGTGGCAGCGTCAATCGGCATTCAATAGCTCCCAGAAACTGGGCTCTATTGGAATAGATTTTGAGAGTTCTGGCCATTAGCAATCACCCTAGAAAACCTAGCATTCATGCGGGTTGAGAGACATTTTCAGGGACGACTACGTAAATATCAAACTTCACCCGCCACCCTGGCAAAGCCGTAGGCGCTCCCTTTTTAATAGGTGGAAGAAAAGTCAGTAAATCAGTCAATTTCAAATAATATCAGTACTATTTTCATCAATCCAAAAAATAAACTCTTTATCCAATGAAAACCATTTAATTTTTCCATGACTCACATTTTATGTGCAATCAGACATTGCACTCGTATCGCGCTTCAGATTTTGACGTCACAATTTCATTCCTTTCATCCAAGAAAGGCCAGATTCATTGAGTGCAATATTAAACTCATCCAACTCTACTTTCTCTATTGAAAATTCATCACATTTTTTCATTGATGACTGTGCCGACCATCCTAGCGCACTATGGAAGCTTTGAAGGCTTTCGCCAGCAAATATATTCCATCTATAACTCAATGTCAACCATTCAGAGCAGATCAACAATGTAATATTGTCAACCGATGGATTGTAGCAATATTTAATATCCACTTGATGCGCTCCATTAGCCACAGATTCAATTATCGATTTAAGCTCATATTGACGAATTATTTTTTCCCCAACCTGAACCGCTTCATTCAAATAGAAAACCCCATGACATACCGCAGTCCTGTCTTTAGCGGCATCGATTTTTTCATTTTTATTTTCAATTGTGGCAGCCTCTCCCAAAGACAGATACATCTTCATGGCATGTTGAATATCTGAATTATTGAGCGTTCGTTTGGCATCCGCTTGTTGAATTTCGACGCCTAGAAAATAGCGCATAGACCAGACACCATCCACTTGGCTTTTTAAAGAACTTGGAAATGGATGATCTATGAAATTAGATATTCCAGCAACCAACGACTGCAGCCTTTCGAATAATTCTCGGGGAGAGGCTCTAAATAGCTCATGTGCGGTGTATAGGTGGTTGTCAATTATTACTGATTTGGCACCAGTGTGCTCTTTAATGCTCTTTGCAAGCGAAGCGAGAGACTCACAACTTCCTCGGTTTAATGAATAAGTTCTGGTTTGACGTGATTTCCAAAAAAGTGAAATCGGTACAGCGATTGCACTAAATAACCATCCATTTTTATAAAAAGTTGAACTATAAAGGTTAACTAAATTAATAAATATTCGAGACTCGGATTCACTGAGTTTGCAAATGACTTTTGCAGTCACTTCCAATCCTCCATCATTAAATAACTCACTAGATACAAAATTTCTAACATAATTTCGAGCATCCAAGTCATTGCCATTTGTAACTTCGAGTCGCTTTACAAATGCAACCAATGTTGTCACTTGGCAATCAAATTGATCTTGATCTCTCATGCGCCTATCCTTTTCCCAAGAGCGGATTGCTCAAAGGCAAATTTACAGGGCCAGCACTAAAATCAAAGACATTTATCCAAAATCAACCACACTTGACAAATATTTATTAATCTCAGGAATAGTTGATCAAGAATTTTTCTACGATATACTAAACTTCCGCCGTGGCACAAAGTATTTTAAAGTCACTTAATCAGCAAGAACGGCAGATCGTGGCGGTCAATTTCGCCCAAGGATGGTCGTACGTGAACCTCTCCAGGAAAGCAACATTTAGCGGCGGGAAGTTTCAAAGGGTCCATCGATTGGTGGTGCCCGCGTGCGTGTGGCAGCGTTGATCCGTTCAATGTTCGCTGCGTTCTGATGGCACTTCGGGAGACTGCATGATCGGCCCGCCACCGGCACACGGATTTGGCTGGCTGCAGGTCTTACAAACATGCTCCGTGGCTTTGAGGGTCTTGCAGCCCTTGCGCAAGGTGCGTGGGAACAGCATCCATTCAGCAACCGTGCCTTTGTGTTCCGGGGTCGGCGCGATGACATTGTGAAGTTACTCTGGCGGGATAGACCACAGGGCCTGTGTCTGTTTGCGCAGCGGCTGGGAAAAAAGACGTTCATATGGCCGCCACAGGCATTGAGTGGTTCGGTGGTTCTGACGCCTGCGCAACAGGCTATGGTGCTCGAAGGAGTTGACTGACGTATGCCGGTTCGAACGACCCAGCTGACGCTTGCAATGTAGTCGTTTATTGCTGCACAAATAGGGTACGTGGTTGACCCCCGAAGGCCACCCCAAACTGCTCCATGCAGGACGGCCAGAGTAAGGGGATTGGGGTAAGCGTTTTGACTGGCTCTTGGGGTCAATTTATCCTTATTGATGGGTCATGAATCAGTGGGCGCCGGTGTTGCCATTCGGGCAGCGCCTTGCCTGAGTCTTTCCTTCAATGTCGAGCATGCTGCGGTCGTGCATGAGGCGGTCCAGGATCGGTCAGCCCATGGTGGTGTCGCCCTGATATTTACCCCAGTCCTGCACCACGCTGTTTGAGCGTGACGAGATGGGCCGAGCGCGGCGTAGTGCTGTGGTCAACGCGTGCGCACGCAGGTTTCGTCGTAGGCGGTGCGCTGGGACTAGGTGAAATACAGCATGCCCAGGATGGGCAAGTGCGCACGCTGGTTACCGAGCTATTACGTAAGTACATGAAATCATTAACCTAGAAGGCAGTGAAAATCAAAAAATCCGGAAAACGGTGTAGAACTTCTGCGTCCACGGTGTTAGGCAGCCAATGCTCCCTACTTTGTAAGCGGCTGGGCACGGCACCTTGACCGTTACACCAATTCAGGATTGCGGTTGCCAGCGGTGTGGAAGCAGTTCCTCGATGCGGCTGTTCATGTGGGTTGGCAATCTTGTCAGCACGTCCCGCAGATAGGCCCATGGGTCATGGCCTTGTAACTTTGCCGATTGAAGCAAGCTCATGATGATGGCGGCGCGCTGGCCGGCTAGTTCGCTGCCGGCGAACAACCATGCCCGGCGCCCCATTGCCCATGGCCTTATCAGATTTTCAAGATGGTTGTTATCAATCTGAACGTTGCCATCGGCCAGGTAAGTTGTCAACGTTGTCCAGCGGTTCAAACTGTAGTCAATCGCCTTGGCTGTGGCGCTGCCCTCGGGCACGCGTTGGCGCTCCAACATCAACCACGCATGCAGGTCCTCGCACAGCGGCTTTGAACTCGACTGCCTGATCGCCTGTCGCTCTTCAGGTGATAGGCCTTTGGCTTGGCGTTCAATTTGGTAGAGCGCTGCAATGCGCTGTATGGCTTGCGTGCCCACCGGACTCAGGTTGTCTTTGACCAGTTCATCAAACTTGCGTCGTGCGTGCGCGAAACAGGCCGCGCCGACTCGGATCTCTTCCTTCAGGACCTGGTCGTACACCCCGTAGCCGTCGGAGAGCAGCGTGCCCGACCAGCCCTTGAGGAACTCAAGCGGGAACTTGGCCCCTCGGCCTAGACAGAATTCATACACCACGCCGGGTGAAACATCAAAGCCGCCTCTGGCATAAGCCCAGACATATGCTCGTTTGGTCTTGCCCGCTCCGGGATCCAACATGGCCACCGGCGTCTCATCGGCGTGAACCACTGCACAGCTGAGAACGAACTCCCGGTGTGCCGCGTATAGGGGCAGCAGTGCAGCACCTGCCTGGCCGGACCACGACGCCAGCGTGGAGCGCGGCGTATGAACGCCGGAACGGGCGTTGATTTGTTCCTGGCGGTAGTACGGAATGTGGTCAACGAATCGGCTTACCGTGGTGTGTGCTACCAGACCGGCTGTGGGCATGCCCTTGTCGATGATCTGTGGATCCACCGGCTCTTGCACCAGGGTCTGGCAACACTTGCAGGCCCACTTGCCGCGGATATGGCGGTGCACGAAGAATTCAGCAGGGATGATGTCCAGTCGCTCGCTGACGTCTTCACCGATACGCACCATCGCCTGGCCGCAGTCACAGGTCGTGTTCTCTGGCTCATGGTGGTGGTCCACCCGTTTGAGGTGCGGGGGCAGGCTCTGGCGTTTGGGTTTGCGTGGGGTGTCGGTGTCTGCAGTGGTGTCCGGCACCTTGCAGGCCGCCCTCAGTGCTGCGAGTTGGGCTTCCAGGTCCGCCTGGTCGGCCGCCATTGTTTCCTCAAACAACTGGCGCTGTTCGGCATTCATGCGCTCGGTCTTGGCAGCAAACTGTCGGGCCTTGAGGCGGCGCAGCTCAAAGGTGATGCTGGCGATCTTGGCATCCCTGAACTCGATGGCCTGGGCCTGCGATTCGATTTGTCGGCTTTGCTCGCCAACGTGTGCCAACACGCGAGCGGCCAATTCGGCAGCAGCGGCGGGGCTCAGACCGACAAAGTCTTGGGGCTTAAGTTGGTCCACGCGGAGCATGCTTGTATTGTGCAAAATCCGCGCACCAATGCGAATTAGGGCATCTTCCAATTGCCCTTTGCACAGCGTTAAACCACAGTTCCTACACCCTTGTGATGGACTGCATTTGTTCCAATCGGCTCCATGGAAGCCCCAGCACCAGGGCATCGAATTGCTGCTTTGTCAGCGTGAGTGAGGTGGGCATATTGGCGCCACCGCGCGGCCATTCAAACCCGCCTTGATTGAGCCGCCGGGCCGCACACCACATGCCAAAGCCTCGGCGCTCATATTTTCTGACCCACTCGTGCTCACACAAACCTGACCCAGAGAGTGCGCAGTTGTTTGCGGATTTGATGTGTTGTGGTGTCGGATTTCTTGATGTTTTGAACGCGCAGGCGTATGCCGCCATCTGACTGCGGCGTGATGTTTACTGGGGGATCCCCCTACGGGCTTACTTGGCCTTGCCTGATGCTTTGGGCGTCGCTGCCTTTGCAGTTGCTGTAGGGGCTTTTGGGGGCGCTTCGCTGCGCAAGGATGGCCCATCTATGCGGATCGTTATGCAGTGGTGCTGCAGGCGGTCCAGCAGAGCGTCAACCAGTGGCTTGTTGTTGAACAGCTCGTACCACTTAGGGTAATCAAGATTCGTTGTGATGATGGTACTCACGCGCCCATAGCGCTGGTCCATCAAGCGGAAGAAGGCATTGGCCTGTTCGGTCTTCAGGTTCAGGTACCCCAATTCATCCACCAGGAGTGGCTGCATTCGACTCAATGACGCGAGCAACTTTGTTGTGGTGCGGTCGGCCAGTGAAGAATACAACTCGTCGAAGAGCGTCTGCGCATTGTAAAAACGCCCCCGCCAACCATTCATGCAGGCCTGACGCAGCAAGCCCAGCGCAATTCCGGTTTTGCCGGTGCCGGGCCCGCCAATGAGCACCAAGTTGTCGGCCCGGCGCACGAAGTCCAGGTCAGCCAGCCCCATCACCTGTGCCTTGTTGACGCCGCTCTGGCGCTCGAAGGGGAAGGTATCAATCGTCCACTGCCAGGGCATTTTGGCCTGCGCCACGCGGTTGTCCAACGAACGTTCACGTACATAGGACGCCTGTTCGCCCAGCAGTCGCTGTACCAACTCCGCCCCGGGCACGCCATCGCGCTCGGCACGGTCGAGCTCGCTGTCAAGCACGCGCTCCATGCCCTTGAAGTTCAGTTCGTGCAGCAATGCACGAAGCGATTCCCGCGTTGCTGAGGCAGGCTTATTGGTCTTGCCCATCGTATTCATTCTCTGGCCCCCTGATCGCAAAGAAGTCCCCCGCCACGTGACGCAGAACCAACGTCTGCACCCGTGTCAGATCGAACAGGCCGTACTTGAGCGCCTGTTCCAGAGCGGCAAGAAAGGGCTGTGCCGGGTAGGTGCGCTGCATCTCCAACAACCGGTTGATCGCACGCGTGCCTCGTCCGTTGAGGTGTCTTACCAGCGCCTTCACATAAGTCTGGAGCACCCCGCCCTGGTCACTGAGTAACTGCGCCTGCAGCGAGGGCTCACGTGCTTTGCGCTTGGGGATGGTGTGGTGGCCAGGCAAGGTACTTCTTGCATCGCGCACCCCCACCAAACGGGGGTGACTGGCCACCAGGCTGTGTTTGTAATGAATCTCGATACTGGCGTAATACTTATAGACCGTCACCTGCTTGCCCACCAGACGCTCTGGGCACGAATACCGGTTGGTGTCCACGCTGACATAGCCGTACAGGTCAACTCCCCGATCCAGCACCTCGTAGACTCCAGGCAATACGCAGGGCAGCGCCCTGAGGTGAGGCTTCTCCATCACATAGGCTACCTCCGGTGCCATGCCCAGGCTGCGTTTGGGTTTGACGTTGGCCACCTCCTGGCACCACCTCAGAGCTTGCGCATTCAAGTCATCGAAGGAGGTAAAGGTTCGCCCGGGCAAAAAATTGGTTTCTATCCATGCAAATGGTCTCTCAATCCGGGCCTTTCGATCTGGATCATTTACGCGGTGGGCCATAAAGTGGAAGCCCAGTGCACGCGCAAAGGCCGCCATCTCCGGGGCAAACACTGCATCGGGCCCCGCACCACCGGCCAACATCACGCTGGTGTTGTCGATAACGCAGCGCGGGCACACGCCATCCATGAACTGCGCTGCGCGGGCCAGGAAATCCTTTGCTTCAAATCGTGTGAAGCGGGGGTAGTACCAAATAAACAGGCGCCTGGAGTAAGCCAGCGTCAGGCCCGCACACTGCGCCACCATTCGTTTACCTGCCACCTCCACTTTATGCGGCGATGTATCGTGCTGCATCTCCTGGCCTGGCTCAAAGTGGTATTCGCCTGAACGTTTTACAACCGTTCGCAAATCGGCATCGCGCACCCAGCGCGTGAGCGTGCTGTAGGCCACCTGTTTGTCATCTTCTTCCTGCAGAATCTGGTTCATGCGCACCGCGTTTCCCTGGGCCCTGGCATACACCTCTGCCAAGCGCTTGCGCTCCCCCTCATCAGGCGCTGCAGTGCCCGCCACCGGGCTTTGGGGCTCGCGCAGAATTGCCCGAACCGTGTTGCGCGAGATCTTCAACACCCGGGCTATCTCGCGCAGGCTGACGTTTTGCTGCTGCAATGTCTGCACCGATTGGCGAATGTCCGGCGGGGTCATGACGACACCAACCTGCTGAGCTCTTGGGCCACCGTGGGCAGGGCCACATGCACCCGTCGGCATGCCACCAATAGCGTGGGCTCCAAGGGCGCTTTGAGCTCGCCCAATCGAGCGCTTAGGCGGCGCACCAGTGCGTGCAGATACCCCAAATCTCCAGCCACCTCCCCTTCGGGCCCACGCTTGAGTTTGTGTGCAGCATGCTCCTGGGCAACAGCCCGCGCGCCCTCAATGAACAGGCCCGGCTGCTCCACCATGCGTTCGCGCTCCTTGTGCTGGGACGTTTGGTAGTGCGCAAACCAGGTCTGCAGTTCCCGCGTGGACATCCGGTCCTGTTCCAGTTTGCGCAGCAACCGGCTGGCATGTTCGTTGTTGGCGCGCGCCAACGGCGCCAGAATGCGCGCCGCTGCCCAGCTCGACACTCTGCCACTGCGCACCGCCTGTACCAGTTCCTGTGGCAATGCGCCCAGCAACACCAGGCGGCGTTGCACCCAGCTCACATCGCGCGCGCACTGCAGGGCCGCCTCCCGCTGGTTGAGTCCATGGCGATCAATGAGCTCGCGCAACATCAGCGCCTCCTCTATGGGATCAAATACACGCGACAGCGAATACGCCAACATCTGAGCCAGCGCAGCCCCCACCGGGCAGTGCCAGCATTGCACCAGTGCAGTGTCCATCCCTAAACGCTTGAGCGCCGCCACACGCCGGTACCCGTCTATCAGCACCATCGAGCCTTCTGGCTCTTCAGCCGCAGCAATGCACGCCACCATCTGGCCGCGCTCCTCTATCGAGTTGACTAACCGCTGTACGGCCGGCACATCCATGATGCGGGTGCCCTCAAATCGCAACTCCAGGCGGTGCAGGTCCACCTGCTTGGCACCCGGTGTTGGGCTTTTGTGTTCACGGTGACTGTCCACAGGGCTCTCCATTTAAACGGTGGTCGGGTTCGTCTTGCACTGCGTAGCGCAACCAGCCCAGGCGCCTCACACCCGATATCGCTCGCCCGCACCAGTGGCAATGCAGCTGCGACGCCGGCGCATCGGCCTGGCTCTTGATCTCGTCTAGCTCAATCTCGCACGCCAGTAAATCACCTGCGCTGGTGTCTTGAGAACCCTGTTGAGTCACTATTTGCTCTGCGCCTGGCCCCCGTTCTTGTCGCTGCGTCTCTTGCCGCTTGCGCTCTCGGTACTGCTGTTGACGACGGGCATGGTTAATGCACCCAACACGGCTGCTCTGGTAGCACGCTGACGCCCGGCGCTGGCAGGCCCGGCGGGACTGTTGCCGACAATTTGCACTGCAGTAGCGCTGACCACGGTCGCATTGCGTACACACTCGTACCTCGCTCTGGCACCAAGCGCAGATGTACGTGCGGGCACTGAACAGGCGAACGGATGAAACAGGCATCGGGTTCTTCCACTTGAACCCCACTGCACGCCTGCCAAATTGCCGCCGCTGGACTTGGCCTTGTGCAGCCTGCCCAAACGCGCAATAATTTGCTTGCACTCGTGGGTGACACGTGTGGGGCGCGCTAGTTGGAACTACTTCTCACTGTCGATCAAGCTAGTGCGCCCGTTCTTAAAACCCCAGTGTTCTACCGCTGGTTTGCCTTTATGCCAAGTCCTGCTGGACTTCCAAGGCATTCTTCCCCCCCCGGCGTCGCCACCCAACTACCAACCACGGTTTGGCTGTTCGGGCCGTTCTGAATATTTTTTAAATGGCTGTTTGGCAAGCGTCAGCGCGTCAGGCCGCAGGCTGCCCTCGGGGAATGGTGGGCAAGCCACGCACCGCTTCAGCGGCTGTCCACAGGCTTGCCCTGTGGGCAGGTGACTTGTCCACGGCGGGCGCTACAGAACACCCGTCGAAAACTCAGTGGGTCAATTCCGGTGAGCAGGGGTGGGTCAATTCCCGTGAGCGCCAAAGCCA
>Ga0316218_1003448_pt1 | contig 13120 bp, 16 predicted proteins | sample TBH18003metaG_FD_203634 | JGI IMG/M metagenome (GOLD analysis project Ga0316218, IMG submission 203634) | Freshwater microbial communities from Trout Bog Lake, Wisconsin, USA - TBH18003 | ecosystem: Environmental > Aquatic > Freshwater > Lake > Hypolimnion/Profundal zone | place: USA: Wisconsin...
CCGTGTGCCTGTAATTCCTTAACCATTGAGTCTGTAGTGGTTAAAACTTTGCCACTATGCTTATGAAACCAGCGTACAAATCTCCAGGTAAGTGACTCAGGTATGCCAAATAACTTTCTGAGCCCTTCAGGAAACTTAGTGTGATAAGAGGTATTGTGAGGAATACTAGCCAATGAAAGATATGCTCTAGCCCACATACCAAGAGGACCCTCTGTGGCGATATGGATATAATCCGGAGATATCTCCTCAATCTTCTTGCCCATGTTGCGCGGATAGGCAATCTTGACTTCGTTGTAGCCAGGACAATCAATGTAGCGGAACCACCCGGGATGAAGCACCACAACGTTATAACCATCCAAAACAGCGCATGCCTCAATGTTCTTGTATGTAGTAACAACGCCATTGATTTGATCCGGTAAGTTATCTGTTATTATTAATATCGTCTTTGTCATTTGCTCTTGTCCATGTAATTATTTCCCATCGACCATCGTGATGTTCTACTAGAGCGGTACAACTTTCGACCCAGTCTCCGTCATTCATATAAGTGATACCATCTATTTCTTTGATTTCTGCATGATGTATGTGTCCACATATCACTCCATCGAATCCACGCTTCTTACAATAACGTGCTAGATTCTTTTCAAACTGGAACATAAAGTCTGCGGCTTTCTTAACTCTGTGTTTAAGAAACTTGCTAAGGCTCCAATATCCCAATCCTAATCTGTGTCGTAGGAAATTAAATTTGCTGTTTAATTCTAGCACAAAGTCATACATCTTGTCACCCAGAAAGGCTAACCAGGGTGCTAATTTGGTGATCCCGTCAAACAAATCACCGTGTGTTAATAGATAATGCTTACCATCTAGGCCGATATGTTCGGTTTGATTGTGTATCTCTACCAGGCCAAAACTTAATCCATACGGTATCAATGGACGGAGAAATTCATCATGGTTGCCAGCAACATACACAACCCTAGTCCCACGCTTGGCATGGCCAAGGATACGGCGAACAACATTACTATGACTCTGTTTCCACTTCCATTTGTTTTGTTGTATCTTCCATGCATCGATAATATCCCCTACGAGGTAAAGAGTTTCACATGAATTGTGTTTGAGGAAGTTGTTGAGTTGGTCCGCCTTGCAGTCGCGGGTTCCTAAATGCACATCTGAAATAAAAATACTGCGATAAGTTTTGAGCGTCATGCCCATATTTATCGCAGTATAGTGCCTCTAAAGATTACAAGTGTGTTACACTTAAATCCTTACCACCGTCCATTTGTGTGTGAATGGTTTGCCTTCGGCTTTGTGTTTCAAGATCTTACGGAATTCTTCTTTACGAAGTTTCGCAATTTTCTCGGCATCATGGTCGAAGCAAGCCTTGTATAATTTTTGAACTAATTTCTTTTGTTTCATAGCCTACTCCTTTGAGGGTAAAAAAGACCACATTGTGGTCCATGCCGGTTACGGGTTCCAGCGACACCCTATCTTGTGCCCGTTTAATCTTAAGCGTATGTATTGGTTGGTGTTTCTGCGTTTTGAACGTGATGAACTAGTTCTTGGTTTTCATTAAAAACTTTGACGCTATGTCCACTAGTTGTATTGGCAAAGTCCATTGCTAACTCTAAATTTTCAAAAAAGTTATCCGAAACTTGTAAAACGCCATTTAGCCAGTTATGTACTCTTACTTTGTGCTTGCTCATTTTAAATCTCCGTGTTTGTAAAATATTTTACCCAGATATCCCTGGTGTTATTTGTATACTTATCCAAATTTCGCTGATTTAGCCATACATTTATATCAGGATGCTTATATGTTCTTTCTAGTTTGTGTGCTATATCGTCACTGTCTGTAGGGTCGGAATTAAACCAACAAGTAGACCAAGGAATTTCTTTTGATCCTAGTACAGGAACTCCTTGACTGATTAAATCTGCGGATACAATATTAAATGTTTCAGAAAAGTTACATTGTAGTCCTACATCCATTTCGGCACAAAGGCTTAGGAAATCAGGACGATCTCTCCATTCATGTACTACTAATTGGTGCCCTTCGTCTGCTAAATGCTGAAAGAACCCTCTGATATTATTCATCATAGAGTCGCCCTTCATTTCTATACGCCCTCCATTAATATGAAAACGTAACTGTTTACCAATTTTACGAGCAAACTTTAATGCAGCAACTGCTTGTACCATATGATTTTTTAATGGACGAACAGCACCAAAACAAGCAATATCTACCCAATATTTTTTATTATCAAATTCTTTCTTTTTGTAGTCCTGTGGGTAAAAATTAGGCATATAAAACACCCTTTGATTTGTTGTGGCATCGTCCCATCCTGCTACCGTTTGTAAGTATGCTCTTGCTTCACTTAACATGCGAGGAGCATTAACTCCGATATCAACATTCTTTAATTTTATGTAATCTCCTAGCCAGTCCATGGCCATGCCTTCTCCGGCTAAGAATGGTAGTTCAGAATGTAGACGAATTATCCAACGAACAGTCGGGTGTAATTTTTGTAGTATAACAAACTTTTGAGGTACTACCCAAAGTGCTTCAATAATAACATGGGTAGGTTTGTGTTTGTTTACCAAGCGATCGATACAATTATTATCAATTGCTACTTCAATATTGGATTCAACTCCGGCATCGTTTAACATCTCATTCATAAAGTTAGCAGAATTAAACAATCCTGTACTTAGACCTTTAGGCGAGTGAGCGACTGGATTGTAATCTTCTCTTCTTTTTAAAATAAACAGAACTTTAACGGGCATGATAGTGGTGTGATCCTTTCTCGTTTATTTATTGTTTATATTAGCATTTAATGATTACACTGATATTACGATTACCACACGTAGTCTTCCATTTCTAAGATAGGATATTTTAAAGTAAGAAATATTGATTCTTTAACAGGAACCGCAAAAGTAATGTGATTCTTATGAGTATAAAATTCACCGCCTCGACCTTGTACATAGTCTGCTATTTCATCAGCGGTAGCAATAAAGTCGTTAATGTTACGACTCAATTTGAATTCGATCATTAGTTACCTTGTCTAACTGTAATAGTTCCGCAGGTTGTTACACAAGTTTGTGTAATACTATACGCTTGTCCACCCGTCTGTGTCAAGTTCACTGATGCTGGAGCACCGTTATTGATTAGATTAATTGTTGCCGAATTGGCTGTGTTGCCCGATTGACTTACTACTGCTGAATTACCATTTCCTGTAGCACTAACGCTTAGGTAATGATTTCCTATTCCGGTTTGTGTGCTTGAAACAGTATTGCTATTACCAGTAATGCTCAAGAACATCTGCTTCTGCCCATCATTGCCTTGTGTGATACCTACGGTATTATAGTTGCCATTTACTACTGCTTCTAAGAACTGCCCTACAGCACCTCCGTTATTAGACTGCTGTGTAGTAATACTGTTACCAGTGCCGTCTACATTGATCAGTTGATAATTATTGCCTGCGCTTATGCCCGCAGTATCAGCAGATTGCGACAAATTAAGTGTATTGCTACCGCCTATTACCTTTAGATCAATTTCGTTCTTACCCGTATTGCCATTTCCCTGCTTAATTGTAATGCTGTTGTTGCCATTTTGTACTTGTGCGTACTGTTGATTAACACCGCCAATTAGATTTTGTGTACCAACTTGCGTTATGTTTACAGTATCATTATTACCACTTTGTTGAATATAAATTCCATTTCCTCTAATTACGTTATTGTTAAAATTTGTAATGTCACTTTGTTGGTTAGAAGTAATTCCCGTACCGCCACCAGTTAATGTTGTGCTGATTAATGTAGCAGATCCGTTGTTAGTAGTAGTTGTAGATCCATCGCTGTAGGTTGTAATTATAACAGGTTGATTGTAAGTGTAGGTAGTTCCATTAATTACAGATGTTGTAATAATTGTTGTATTCTGTGTGCTTACGACTGTAGGGCCTCCACCAGTGCCACCAGTTTGTCCTGCGGCCAATGGGCTAGAACTCATGCCACCTGCTAGAGTATTAGTTTGTGTTGGAGTAGGATTTTGTGTTCCTGTGAATGTTACTCCTTGACCAGATAACCCTAAGTTACCACTCAACAATGTACCGTTGTAGTTTGCGTTGGTAACAAACAAGTAGATATTACCATTGCCGTCTGTTCCTTGTACGGCAATATAACAACTACCTAAACTTGTAAATGTTCCATCTCTATTAACTAGGATCATTAGCCAAGGATATGTAGCAGAGTCTGAACCAGTGTTAGGAATGAATGTGATATATTGTGTTGAACTGATTGGAGTCCAATTTCCGGTATTATAAGTCCCGCCTGGACTTGTACTGTAGATTTGACAACTGCTGGTATACAAACAAGCGTATACGTTCCATTGTGTATCTGCTACTTGTGCGGCTCCAAAATGCACACCTGTGAATGCTGAACTTGACAGAGTGTTTTGTGCAGTACTGGTGCTAGTGGTTGAAGTACCATCGCTATAGTTTGTAGTAGTCGTAGTAGTTGTTACAGTAACTTGATTGTTACCAGTAATGATTGTGCTGGTAGAATTAGAAGTGTTGGTGCTTGTTACTGTAGGGGCTACAGGTGGAGGTGGAGCACCACCTGTACCTTGTGTTTGTTGTGGAGTTGCGGCCGCAGTAAAACCTGATGCTGTATTCGGTGTACAAGTGAATGGATTTGAGCCTGCGGCACACGCACCAGCATAAGCACCTATCTCAATACTAGGATTTGTACTAGAGTCAGTACCGTTTAGACTAAAACTAAAGTTATATGTTACACCTGCGGTTACATTGATACCTTGATAGATACCATCAAAGGTTCCTACAGCGCCGTCGATCCATGATCCTGCCGTTGATGTGTTAACACCCAAGCCGCCTGAGTACGAGCCTAACCATCCCGTTCCGGGACTATAATACTGACCTGCGGCAGGTGGTGCACCTGCGGCACTTTGATACCATATACCCCAATCTGCCGGTGCTTGTAATCCATATTGTGTATTTGTGGTTCCACCATACTGTAGGTTTGGATTTAAAAGTAGATTTGTTGTGCTACCTGTTCTTGTTAAATCGAAGTTACCTACACTCCAATAGCCCGGATCTTGACGAATTGCCAAACCAAAATAGTCAACGCCTGTAGAGGTTGCTGTAAATGAATAGGAATAGTTTACATAGGTACCCGGGGTCGTATAGTTTACAACGCCAATTGGATTAGGAGGCAAATCACCCAAAGCATATCCTGTCTGGCTATATACGCTAAGACATGTGAACAACAAAAAGAAGATAGTTAATAAGCGTTTCATATTAGTTCTGCTTTGTGGTTATAAATGTGTTGCCACCTTGATTAATTCTATTAATAATTACTACTCCGCCACTTTGACTTTGAGTAACTGTGGAGTTTTGTGTCTTAGGTGTGGTTACACAACTGATGTTATTAACAGAGTCTGTACGACATAATTCAACAGTACCTAAGGCATCATTAATAGTTGCCTTTTCACCTGTTCCTGGTTTATAGTCAGGAAGAATAGGATTCACTGGAGCAAGCAAATTACCAAATAAGGCACTAAGTTCTGCGTTCATAATGTCTAATAGACTCATTAAGAAATCTTGATCTAAATAGTTTTTACTTAAATCTGTTTGCCATATCACAGCATTTTGTTCTGCTAGTACACTACCTAGGTCAACACCTTTTAAGAAGTTCTGTGATAGTGCATCATCGCTGTGATTCATCTGTGCTTGCTGTTCTCGACGTGCTTGAGTAATTTCAAATGGCGGAGCAAGAATTAATAAATTGCCAATAGCATCTTCACTTAAATGTAATGTTACAGGTTTTGTTGGAGGTATGCTTCTACTGACAACTTTTGTAGCCTGAAATGGTCTATCTAATGTAACAGTCCCTGCTTCATTGTGTACTTCAATTACGCCTGTTACACAATACTTTTCAATCTCGTCTGGCAATAAATTTTGACGAGGACAACTGGGTAATAAGATAACTGTACTTTCGCCCAATTCGTCAACAGTAGCAGTAAAGTCTGTGCCTCGAACCCCTACAGTGGCAGTCGGTGTATTGATGGCAACTGCGTTAGAATTATTGTGAGCAATAGCACCACTAGCGTAGCGAACAGTTCCGCTTGCCATATTAAGAGCCAACTTGCTAACCGCAGGTTTCTTAGGATCATAAACAAAGTCATCAATAATTAATTTTGAGTTTTCATTAACCTGTACTTTTGTTTGGTCGGCAAAAACGATACCTACCTTACCTTGACGTGTATTAATAGCGTCATCCATTTCGACACCAGCGCCTTTAGTACCTGGTAGGGTTTGTTTTGCTCTCTGGATGGTAGCCGGTGTTTGTACTTGCTCAGTAATCGTTCCAACAATAGCAAAACTGTTAAACGATAAACTGAGCAATCCAAAAAATAAAATTCGACTCCATGATGACATCTTACACTCTATTAGTGATTACGCTGTACAATGTTAAAGTTATTACTACTTCCTGTACTTTGGATGTTAGTAATGTTATTACCTGCTGTTCCACTTTGACTAATGCTAACAGAGTTACTAGAACCATTTAATGCTACAATGGCAGAGTGTCCGTTATCGTTAGCACCGCAAACGCATCCACCTGTTTGGAAAATATCAACAGTATTACTTGCTCCTGCTACTGTAACAGCCGCATAACCACCACCGTTATTTGTTCCGGCAGTTGCTATTGAGTTAGCAACACCCGCTAGGCTACCTTGAATAATTTCAATAGTGTTATTACCGCCAGCAGTAACGCCTACGTTAGTAGTGTTATTGCTACCGTTAACTTGTGAAATGACACTATTGTAAGCACCGCCTGCTGTATTAACTGTTACATTATTTGTAGTACCCAACACATTAATATTAGCGTATGAGTTGTTACCTGATTGTGTTACAGCGACATTGTTGCTCGCACTAGTATTGCTACCATTGCTATTACTGTCAATAATTGCTGTAGAATTATTACCAGTAACACTATAAGAGTAATTGTTTCCGTTACTTACACCATTTGCTGTTGTTGTATTAATACCAAATGACAATGTATCACCTGTACCAACTTGATTGATAGTAACGTTATTGTTATTACCGTTTATAATAGCAGGAGTAGAGGAACTTGATCCGCTACCTTGAGGTCCTTGCATAATATTACCAGCACCATCTTGAGTGACAGAAACAGTAGTATTACTACCAGACTGATTAATATAGATACTATTATCACCTGCGTAGGCAGTTCCCAATGTTAGCATTCCAGCCATCATAAGAATTGCGGACAATTTTCTCGGCAATCCGCCAACGCCTTTTAAACTATACTTCATATTGTTCAATGTTAGATTTCTAGTCTCTAACATATCTCCCTGGCCAAAGGCCTTTAAATTACTCGTTCAAATTACTACCTTGAACATACCCCTTATGTTTATTGCCGTCATCAACGAAATACCAGCCATTCTCCTTGGGAATTACTGTAACTTTGGTTCCCGCTGGTAATTGCCAACGTTTCTGAGCGGCATCATCGGGCTTGGCAAACAAATAAGATAGTTTGTTTAGAACTTTCTGATCTTCTTCTGCCTTAGCCTTAATAGTCGCAACAGCCGGAGGTGCTACTCCTTCTTTTGCAGCCATGTCTTCCGGTTGCTTTACTTCCACCTTTTTCTCTGGTTCTGATATTACTTCAGGAGCAGTAACGACCGGAGTAGGTTTAACTACAACTGGAGCCATTTGGGCAACAGGTTCTGTTGTTTTATAATCCCAAATCTTTTTACGTTCACCTTCTTTGACTAGTTCAACTACACTACTTTCAATACAAGATTTAAGTGCTAGAGTAGTTGCTTCATTGACAACAACTCCTGATTCAAATTGGAAAATACCTGCTGTTGCGGCCTGTGAACCTGTGTTCTTTGCTAACACTTGGCTTAGGATGCTTCCGCCGTTTGGATCAACACTCTTAAAGATTGCTACAGTATCACTTGTGCTGTAGACAATTTTTGTAACGGTTACTGTTGCTAGGACTTTACCGGTGTTAACACTCACAGCACGTAGGCTGATAGTTACAATATCTTTTGAATATTGTGTGCTAGGTCCAATGCCTAACCAGTTATAACCTGTTCCACCTGATTCTAAACCACTGTCATAACCAATGATACCACCTTCAATGATAACACCAGCGAATGCTAATGGCATTAATTTTTGTGCGTTAGGACCTTCGTAGGCATCGCGCATCTGTTTGATAATTAAGCGTTCTTTAGTTAGGTCATCAATGTTTGTACGTTCAACAACATCAAACCATTGTCCACGACCTACATCTTGTAGCGCACGAATTAATAGTGTTTCAGCACCCTGTGTAACTGCTGTTGAAAAACTAGCAATACCAGGAGTTGCTTTACGTTGTCCTGTTTTATCTTGAAACTGATAAACAGCCACAGTAAGTTTACCATTTGCTGGAGGAGGAACCGAATCTAGTTCCTTTGCCATTTCATTTTTTGCTAGTTGTGGTTTAACTGGATCAGATAATTTTTGTTGTATAGCACAACCGGACATCAAACCTGCTACAAGTAAAGATAATATTAATTTTTTCATGGCGTTACGAATTGTCCTAATGGTACGTTGATAGTTGATGTATTTCCTGTAGTATCAGTTACGTGTAACTGTATGCCCTGCCCACCTGGTATTGTAATACCATTAACTACAGTAGTTGGAAGTGTTGTTGGATTCCATGTAATAACATTGCCGCCAAAGTTAATACTGCCGCTTTGTGGAGCACCGCTTGAACCAAACATTGATGTAGCAACGTTTTGGCTAATTTGTGCGTAGATGCGTGATTCTAAGTTTGTTAAAAACTCTGCTAATGGAGTATTTTGAGCATTTGCCGCGGCTTGTTGTGCGGCCGCTTGTATTGATTGTTGTATAGCCTGTTGACGAGTATATTGCTCGTTTTCGATTGCTAATTGGAAAGTACCATAACCGTTGCCGTTTAGGCTAGGGCTCTTAAATTGATAATCAGCCAAAGGAGTGGCTAACGCCATTACCGGCACGACCCCCAACAATAATAATAATTTTTTCACAAATCGCTCCTCCGGAAAGTGTCATTATTATTTACGAAAGGTTGTTAGTGAATTTACTGAGCAGTTATTTCTTAATCTAGATTAAGAAATGACTTGATTTTTTCACTCGATGAACATATAATAAATACATGACTATGAGATTTAACGAATTTGACCCAAAACTTGATGAAGCCAAAGGCAACAATAAACAGACTCGATATAATACAGAGATCGGTTTACTTGTTGGTTTTTTAGGAATCGATCCATCAACTTTCGATCCTAATAATCCGGAAGCATCTATTCCAGAAGGTAGCGTAACTCCTGCCGCTATAAAAGAAATTAAAAAATTCTTAGCACCTAATTTTAACCCTAAAATGTTTGCCGAGTGGGCATCAAAAGCACCTGCCTATGCTGAAAAGATTTCATCTAAGATTGGTGGAATGCCAGAGCAGTTTGACTGGGCAGGAGGAACCAACTATAACGCAGAAGGTGCGGCTGATATTGAATTTATCGGGTCGCAAGTACAAGGCCTAAGTGTTAAAGCAGAAACAGGTATTACATTGGCTAATCTAACACCTAAGTCTTTAGGATTAGAAGTAGCAAGAGGTAATGATATTTTTTACCAATATGCCGGCGATGAATATCGAGGAATGAAAGAAGCAATTTTTAATGCTGTCCTTGACGAAGCAGAATCTAAACCCGGTCAGCGTTTAGGATGGCATAGAGAAACTCCAGACAAATATTCTATTACATATAATGGTCCTGCCAAAGAACCTAAACAAGAACCTGTACAACAGCCGGACGAATTAGACGCTATTAAAAAGAACGCGGGTGTTCAACAACAGCCTACACCTAATACCACAAATTTACAAGGTACTGATTTTGTGTCGGCGCCTAAACAACAACAACTTCCAGCAGATGCTATGTATGAAGATGTTCAACCAAAAGAAGGAACATTTACCATTACAGGCAAACAGAATTTTACAGGAACTAGAGAACAAGTATTAGCCGCAGTATTACCAAATAAGAAATGGCATAGAGTATTTGGAGATTGGTTCCAAGCAAATTACGCAACACAAAAAGGATTAACAAAACCTTTATTCAACGCGGTTGCTGAAGTATTCCGTACAACAATCGTTAATCATCTTGCCAAAGCCAGAAAATTAGACGCAGTATTACGTATGGGGAAAAATCCTTACTTCTACTGTAATGCTAGCGATGTGTATTATGTACCTAGTATCGACGAAGTTAGCGACCTACAGGTTAAGAAAGTTTACTATGGTGCTATCTCATCAGAAGGCGATGTTAAAGAAGCAGAAGGAACAAGTCAGAAGTTTCAAGCAGAAGTGGGTCGCCCAGGTAGCGAGGAAAACGCTAAGATACTAATCTTTATCCGTTATGCTAACGGCATGTTTGAAGCCAACCCAACTGTACGTGTACAGGATCTGCGTGACGCAGAATTCTTGGGCTGGGAAAAATTATAATTCAGGAAATAATTTACTGTTTACATAATCTAAGGCTTCTTGTTCTGTGAAGCCTAAGTGCTGTAAACTAGCAGGTGTACGTGGATTCTGTTTCTGATAATAGCAATAACGATTTTGTGCCATATGAAAATCTGCTCCACTTTGTTGTGCTAGTCCTACGTTAGACATATAAAAATCTAACGTTTCTAACCCTAACTTAATAAACGCATCTAGTTCTTCTTCTCCAACAGCACCGATTGCTACCATTGCCTTACTAAAGATTTGTTTACCCCAATCGGGTAACTCTCTAGGTTTATTCCATTCTAAGTTAGCAACTTTATCATTGAACCATTCCCACATAGGACTTGTAGGATCTCCACTGATGCTAAAATCGTGGAAAGCGCCACTTACCTTTGTTGGCCCACAAACAATGTCAAAGCCAAAAATAGGACTAGGGTCATTAGTGTGGGGAAATACAGTAACGTGTAATAGATAAAGTTTTTTAGTTTCTCTCGCATCTATAGTACTAATATGAGCCCTACGATATCTCATAGAACTATATTCCCTATCTGCTAAAATTTCTGTTCTGTAAACTTTACCTAATGCTCCTGTGTTTACAAAACGTTTATTAATTTCCTCGGAGCAGTCAATTACCTTATTGAACAGTGAGTTGGTCATCGAAGTCTGTCATAATTTTAATTGCCCAGTCAAAGGCGGCGTTTGCTTCATCAGCCATCTCGTCTTTTAATTTAAGACGCATGCCTGCCTTAAGTTCATCTGGATTATCAAAATTTAAAGCAGAACTTGGAGCATCGACAATTTCTTTAATCATCTGTCCACCAAATAGATCTCCCATGTGCCAAACATACAGATGTGCCAACAATCTATCAGGATCATCTAATTTATCTAAGTATGCCATGTATGCTTTTGTAGATTCTGTTATAAACAAAGGACCAGTTTTTGGCATACTAATGTAATCTTCATATAACAGAAGACCTCGTTCAATTCCTTCAATACCGCCTAATAGGCTTTTTCTACGACACTTTGATTCTATGATTTTATAGAATGCGTGTTTTTGAAATGTAAATTGACGCCATACACTAATTGGCATTTTCTTTTTAAATACTGCCTTCATAAAAGGCGTTGACTCTGCAGCCGTGTGTTTTTCTTTTGTTAGTTCTTTTAGACTCATTCTTGTTCCACCGTTATTTGTAAAGGCCATCCGTGTTGTCTTGCTAGAAGCGTACCTTCTATACCCTTCTGTTCAGCGACCTCATAACTATATATACCTGCTACGCCAGCCCCTTCATGGTGAATTTGAAGCATCACTCGCTGTGCGCTTTCCTCTGAATGTCTAAACACATTTACCAAAAGAGCCACAACAAAATCCATAGGAGTACTGTCATCATTTTTAATAATGACTTTGTATTTTCCAGGATTAGGAATGTCTACATCAATTTCTGTAACACGTTCGATGGCAATTTGGGTCATAGATTCTTTCTAAATATATATTTAACATGTAGGGGCCGAAGCCCCTACACTTACTCAGCCTTGATTTTTAGAATACGTGGTTTCAATGCTTCTGGTAAAACCCTCTTTAGAGCGATACGCAATACACCATTTTTAGTACGTGCTTCCCCCACTTCGATATGCTCTGCTAGTGGGAAAATACGTGTAAAATCACGTGCGGCTAGTCCTCTATGTAGATAAGTTGTACCTTCTGTTTCCACATCCACGTGCTGACCCTTAACAATCAATTGATTGTTGTTTACTTCTACAGTAATTTCTGCTGGGTCAAAACCACTTACTGCGAGTTGGATCTCGTAGTTATCGTCATCAAATTTAACAACATTGTGTGGAGGATAGTTTGAAGTGATTTGGTTTGCAAAACGTCTTTCAATGTCTTCAAACATTGTGTCGAAACCAATAAGTGCTCTGTTTAGAGCGGCTGTGTCAAAACGAGTTAGTTGATTCATAATTTTCTCCTTTATTAAGCAAGAATCAATTGGGCATTTTTCTGCCCTTTTTATAGAACCCTAGAAGGTGTTCTATACATATATTTATACACGAAAATATCAGAGATGTCAATTTCCTTTGAGAATTTTAATTAATTCTTGATGTTCGTGTTTTTCAATAAACTCTTCCTCGCCAACAAAATGCGGACAGCGTTTTAAAGCATCATCTACTATCCATTTTATTCTATACAAATCTTGTTTAATCCCAAAGCCAGTAAACCCGTCATTGTGCGGACTATTAGATTCGTAAGCCATTGAATTAATTTGACGAACAATATCAACAATGTTCCAATTTTGTTTAAAACCCATTTATCATTCCACCTACTATTTCTACAACCTTTTGCTCATAGGGAATTGTTTCGGCATTCCATTTTAGACTAAACATTGTAGCATCCAAATCATTGTAAAAATTAAAATCCATGTAGTCAGTGTTAGCATGAGTTTCGAAACGATCGCCTGGGAGGCCAAAATGTTCGACCGCCCAAGCGCATACCTCGTTCCAAAAGACTTCTTTCTTTTCTATATGGTAAACATGATTCCATGAAATTCTACAAGTTGTTGCCATCTATTTTATCCAATACTTCTTTGGCGTACCA
>Ga0316218_1003465_pt1 | contig 13067 bp, 15 predicted proteins | sample TBH18003metaG_FD_203634 | JGI IMG/M metagenome (GOLD analysis project Ga0316218, IMG submission 203634) | Freshwater microbial communities from Trout Bog Lake, Wisconsin, USA - TBH18003 | ecosystem: Environmental > Aquatic > Freshwater > Lake > Hypolimnion/Profundal zone | place: USA: Wisconsin...
CTTGTAAACCAAGATCACCATTATAAGTTAAACCTTGTAACCCAGCAACTACTGGGTTAGAGGTATCAACACTTCTAATATTGTAAATGTTATTATCTGGGTAGTAACTAAACTCTTTAGCTAATGAACATCCTAACAGGTGGTGAGGCTTACTCCAATTCCAAATACCATCCTTTATTAAGTCGTTAATAAATGCCTGTCTACCTGATGCAAATCTCTCCAACTTTGTTTTACCTCTACCAGTCACCAAATAGTAAGAAAAGTCAAAACTTATTGCAATATAATCTGCATACTCACTCATGTATTTGTATACGTCTACTAACTCATCATATGTCTTACCTTGTACTGCACCGATTTTTAGTCCAGGTAAATCTTTATACTTAGCAGTAAAGTCAGCAAAGTTTTTAACTGTACTATAACCATCTTCTAACACATCTGGTACGATATAAAACGTTGGCTTTAATTCCCGAATATAGTTAGCATACTTGTCTGCATCAAATGCTGCACCTAACTCAAATATACTGTTATCTAGTAACACTGTTCTACCTCTTGCAACACTCTTTTTAAAGAAATCGTAGTACTCTGGATACTTTTCAAAGAGGTGCACTAATGCATAATCGTAATCATTATATACTAATGATTGATCTAGTATTGAGATTGGAGTTTCGTGTGATACTTGTATTCTTGACATATCTACTATTATAGTAGTGTTCCGATAAAATCAATACAGTTTAAATATATTATATGAGTTTATTAGGTTTAATACAGAAATCCCCATTTAAGGTAGCATTAAAAATACCTAGGATAAAGTTACCTAAGTTAGCTCTTTCAGCATTATTAGTTTACACTTTACCAAAAATATCATTACCTGGTTTTAGTTTATTAGGAAAAGCAGCAAGTATTGGGACTGGATTATTAAGTTCTTTAACTCCTTTTCAACAAAAACTTTCTTCCATGTTTACCAGCATTGGTAACCTAACACCGGGCAATGCTTTAGGGTATGCAAAAAACGTTATAAGTTCTGCGTACAACCAGATTAGCAATATTGCAAGTGGTGTTGTAAAAAGTGCAATAGGTAATGCTACAGCTGCAGTAGATTCAATTAGTAAACTAGTGAACAGTCTAGGTAGCACAGTTACAGGGTTAGAACAATCTGTTGTACAAGAAGTAAATAAAATTAGTCAACTTTTTACCGCACAAGCAAAAAACGTTAAAAGTTTGGTGCAAGATGAATTAAATGTATCAGCTGGAAATACACAAACTATTGCACAGGTAAGTGCGGTGCAAGCTCAAATTAACACAGTCATAACACAAAGTACCACCAATTTAAGTAATGCTGATATAAAAAAATTGCAAGAAAATCCAAGTTATTTTAATTCTTTTACTGCTAATGTTACACAACAAGCAATTAACAGTGCCGCACAAACAGTTGTTGCTAAAAATACCGTTATAAATAATAATGTAATGCAATACGTTGTAGTAGATCAATTAGGTAGTTCTCCCTTACCACAACCTATTAGTGTTAATAACATTGATGTAGCATTAATACCATTAGTATAAAATGAAAGAATATAAAAGATTTTACGGTAATTATGTTGGTATAGTAATACAAAATGATGATCCAGATAGAGCTGGAAAAATAAAAGTGTTTGTACCGCACGTATCTGCAACTGTTTATAGCAAATGGGTAGCAAATAAACAAAATAAAAAATTTAAGTTTATTGGAGCTAATATTGATAATACAATACAAGCAACTCTCTCTGGCGGTGCAATAAACAACTATCAAGGTTTAACACCTATTGTAGAGGAATTAAAAATAGTTTTACCATGGGCTCACTGCGCTTCACCTCTTACAAGTGAAGATTCAAGTGGTAGGTACAACAACTATAACAATTTTGGTAATATATCTGATTCAAATTATTATAGTACTTTTTCACAAAGTACATCCAGTGCTGCTGATACACCAGGTAAACCGGGAGCGTTTTTTGAAAATCCAAACAATAGATTATCAGATGCTTTTGTAAATGCAGCAGATAATATTAATAGACCTAATCCTCTTGCTTATGAATATGTACCAAGCACGTATTCAAATAGAGCTAAAGGTTCTTTTGGTGTACCAGCAGTTGGTAGTCACGTGTGGGTATTTTTTAGAGAAGGTAATCCTACGTTGCCTGTTTATTTTGCAGTATCAAGGGGTGAAGTGGATTGGTCAGGTATATATGATTCGTATAATAACCCTGGAATTGATTACCCGGAAACATTTGAAAATAAAAGTGCAGCTAATACACCGGATGATGTTAATGTTGAAACTTATAGAAACAAATATGTTATTAACCAAAAAGGTGGTACGTTAGAAGTTGTTAATACAGATTTAAAAGAAAAGTTAAAGTTTACACACTATTCAGGTTCATTTAAAGAATATAATAATCAAGCTAATATTGAGTTAGCTGTAAATAACGATCAAAAACTTACACTTAATGATAGTTATGAAACCACTAGAGGGTTTAAAAATATTTGGGTGGGTAAGTCATTAGATGAAAATGTTTTAAGAGATAGATATACAAAAATTGGTAGTTTAAGTGCTGTGCAAGCAATGGAGGATTGGAAAAATGCTTATGCTCCTATTCAAGATAATAAACAATTATTTGAAATACAAAGAGCTATACCTGACAATGTAACTGATCCGTATGGTAATGTAGTAATAAGAAGAAATAGCCCAAATCAAACGAGAGCTGGTACTTTTGCACCGCACCCAGCAATAAATCAAACTTATTACGCATTAAATGAAGACTCGTCTTTTTTACCAGAACTTATTACAAAAACTATGGGTGATATTGCTAATAGTTTTGCAAACGGCCCGTTAAGATTAAATGTAATTTCTTTACCTGCTCAACCTACCGCATTTCCAAGTTTACAAAACTATACTGAAGAAAGTGGTATTACGTGGAATGGTGTTCCAGGCTTAAGCCCGTCTTCACAAAATGGCATATGGGTAATTGATCCTAGAAAAGAACTTATAAAGCAGTTAACAGAAGCTACTTTACCTGCTTTAACTCAAATAGAAAAGAATTTAGGTATTGGTGGTAGTGAAATTATACAGATTGCTAAACATAAGGTTGAAACAATTGGTTTGTCAATTAACGATTATGGTAGTATAAGATATGATAGTGTTGGTAAAATGTTACCAAGCGAAATGTTAATTGATAATTTAGGCACATATGTAAATTATTCACCAAGTCCGTTAATTGAATTGGTACATGTGCAAGACTTGCCAGGTGGTGACTACACCTTAAATGTTTGCAATAGGTATAATGTAATGGTAGGTGCAGGGGGATTAAACTTAAAGTCAATGGGTCCTACTAACATTACCGGTACGGTAACAAACGTGACTGGTGAACAAGTTAACATATCAAGTCAAAATGAAGTTAATATAAATGCTAACACTATTAATATATCAGCAGAAATATTATCCTTACGTAACACAAATCAAAAACAAATTTTAATTCAAAACAGTTTAGGTGTAACTAATAACGTTGTAGTGGGTGGGGCAATTTCCGTTGAAGGTGAATTATTCGTCCAACACGTAACTGCACCTGCTGAATATCAAGTTACTCAATCAACTACAGCTTATGGGCAAATACAACCTGGTACTATCACTGAAGGTGTTACATTAATTGGACCAATTAATTACCAAATAAAAACAACACCTCAAATGGCTCAAATAACTCAATTAAGTGAAGCTGATGCAGCTACCGGTGCTACAGCAGGAGCCGCTGGTGGTGGTAGTGGTGGTTTGTTAGCTGCTGCTGTAGCAAAAATAAATTCAGCTACAGCTGGGTTAAAGGTAGATCAAAATGGTAATGTTAGTGGTTATATAGTTGCACCGTTTGTTAATGTAACGGGGTTAGCTTCTAACCCTAATGCTATTGCAGTAAGTGATCACTCTCACGTATTTAGAAATATACCACTTACACTATACGATTCAAATAGTGATGTAAGAAATGATGCAAAAGAAATTAATCAAAATACTGCACCTGTTACTGCTTCAAGAAGAGTACATGGTGTAAAGTAAATTATTTTTCTTTTCTAAAAAGATCTATAATTTCTTCTATATCAGATCTACAGCTATTACACCTATCAGCGCAATGGCAATACTGTTGCAAATCATCTACAGATGTCACATCGTCGTGTTTATCAACGATGTGACATATTTCTTTATATGAAATGTTATTACAATAGCACTTACCGTCCACAGTAATATATATTAAGCTTCACAACTATAGCAAGTTAAAATAGAACGTGCTAATTCTTGTGCTGGGTTAGCTGAACGTTGATAGTAAAGACTCTTAATACCATTTTCCCAAGCAAATATTAACAAGTCGTTTACATCTTTAGGTTTAGTATTTGGTGGTATCATTAAGTTTAATGATTGACCTTGATCAATAAACTTTTGACGAGCTGCAGCTTGTATTACAATTTCTTTCTGACTAATTTCACCAAACGTCTTAAACACGTCTTTTTCTATTTGCGTTAAAAAGTCTAAGTGCTGTACTGAACCACCTTTTACAAGTATAGACTTCCAAACAGCTTCTGTATTTTTATTCTTACTTTCTAATAAGTTTTCAAGGTATGGGTTTCTATACGTAAATTTACCTTTAGCTAAATCCTTTGTAAAGTAATTAGAGTTAAGAGGTTCAATTGAAGGCGATGCTTGTCCGAGAATGAATGAACTAGACGTGGTAGGTGCAACTGCTAATGTAGTTACATTACGACGATTATACCCTTTTAATAAAGGTGGTTCACCATACTCTTTAGCTAATTGTTCTGATGCAAGGTCTGCTTTTGTACGTACAAATTTCCAAATTTGTGTATTTAAAAGTTTAGATTCCATGGACTCAAATGCAATCATTTTAGATTGTAAGTAAGTATGCCAGCCTAATGCACCAATACCAAGAGCTCTCTGATTAACTGCAAAGTTTCTTGGATGGTCCATAAACTTCATACCTTCAGTTTTGTTAATAAATTCTGTCATTACAGAATCTAAAAAGTAAACTAAAGTTTCTACCGCATCAGTATCTTTCCATTCATCCCATTTTTCAAAGTTTAACGAAGACAAATCACAAACAAACGATTCATCAATACCATTTGATAGCATAATTTCTGTACAGAGATTGCTATGATTAATTTTTAAACCTTTATCTTTATAAACTTTTGGTGCTTGTTTATTTGCATTGTCAGTAAAAAAGATGTATGGGTAACCAGTTTCAAAACGCTTTTTAATTACTAACCCCCAAATACGTCTCTTTTCTTTATCCCCATCAATCATCTGCTTAAACCATTTGTCAGTAACACATACACCAATAGAAAGGTTTTGAATTGTATCCCCATCCTTTCTAATGTTTAAAAACTCTTCAATGTCTTTATGATCAATTGGTAAGTAAGCTGCAAAAGAACCTCTACGTACATTACCTTGTGAAATGTAATCCGTTAAAGATTCAAATACTGTTAACTGATGATGCACACCAGTAGACTCACCGCCCGAACCAATTGGTGTACCACGAGGTCTAATAGCCCCAAAGTATCCAGATGTGCCACCGCCTGATTTAGACATTGCACCTACTTCAGCTATCTTATAAAGAATAGCATCCATATCGTCGTCCACGTAAGAACCAAAACAAGAAATAGGTAAGCCACGTTTACGGCCAAAGTTAGCCCAAATTGGTGATGCCAAGGAATAGAACCCTTTATGCATATAGCTTTCAAACTTATCTGCATATCCAGGTAAGTTGAGATAGTGTTCTGCTTTTTCAGCAATATCTCTAATACGCTGTTCAGCGGTTTCGTTTTCTAATAGGTAACCTCTTGCAAGAAATTTACGCGAATCGTTATTTAGCCAATAGATATCTTTGTTTGACATAGTTGTATTATAGTATAAGGTTTAGATTAAAACAGGTCGTCTTCAGAGAAACTTTGAGATTTCTTTGAATACTCGACGGGACGGGAATGAAAAAAGTCGACCATATTATTACCTAACAGCTCTTCATTAAACCACGCAGTATCCTTAAGTAACTTTTGGTCTGTTTCAAATACAGTGGGGAAATTAATACCTTTGAGAGATTCATTTATTCTATCTTTAATAAACTCTTTTAGATGTGCAGCAGTTAGCCCTTCTGCTTTAATACCATTAACCATCCAATCAACAATTTTAGCTTCACATTCGTAAGCCTCTTTTGCTTCTTCTAGTATTCTTTGTGTAAGCTCTTCATCAAAGAGTTCTGGATACTCTTCTCTAATAGTGTTGATAATTTTCATACCAACAAGAGCGTGAATATTTTCTTCGTTGCGGGTATATTTTACTTGTTGGTCAGTGTCCTTAAGCACGTTTTTATTACGTGCAAACCAGTTAATGATATAAAACTGGCTCATAAGAGAAACGTTCTCTACAAATAAGGTAAAAAGAATAATAGCGTATAGGTATTGTTTTTTATGGTCTTTGTAAAAACGGTGCGTGTATTTTTTAAGATATCTTACACGCCCTTCAATCCATTCTAATTTTAAATTTTCTTCAAATACATCTTCAAGGCCTAAAACAGTAAGCAATCTTTCATAAGCATTATTATGAATAACTTCTGTGTTAGCCATAACGTAGCCTAAATCTTGCAACGATGGGTGAGGTAAATTTTCTCCTAACTTTGCCCAAAAGGTTTTTACTGCAACCTCAATCTGGCCAATAGCAGAAAGTGTGCGAATAATAATTTCTCTCTCCTGGTCGGTTAAATTAACTTTGAATTGCTGCACGTCTGATTTAAAACTGAACTCCTTATCAGTCCAGAAACCGTTATGCATGGATTCTATAAAATCTTCCGTCCATGGATAGCGATTCGGTTTACGTGAAATCTGTTCATTAAAAATCATAGGAATATTATTTATTGTTGGTTAGGGGTTCATACCGTTAGTATGAACAACTTTAAAGAAGAAAATTTTTGAAAATCAAAAACTTTCTCATCTATACCTAAAAGGTGTTGGAATATTTTTTTATCTTCGTTAAAATCGTTATCGCAAATAGATTTTAAGTTATTAAAGTCAATTGGATACATTCCTGGGGCGTACAGTCCGTATGTATCTTTGCAAGAGAAATTATATTGATTTAATAAGTTCCCATAAATTGTTAAATTCATCTGTACTTCTTCTTGAAGTTTTATTGCGCTATAAAGTTTTTTTACGTTCGTGTTAGGAATTAATTTAATACCTTTAAGAGCAGTTACAGTTTGCCTATCCTTGCTAAAGTGTAGCAAATTAATAGGTTTGTATTTACTCTCAATATTAACTCTCAAGTTATCGTATTGATTTCTTATTACAAATCCTAAAAACAGTATTGGATATTCTTTTACACTACCTGCAAAGTCGTACGTAGAATAATCTATTGGCTTACTTACTAGTTCAATGTCAATCATGTTGTAAAAATTCTTGTTGTGGTACCTTTTTGTAAATCTATTACGTATGTTTTTTTAAGGCTACCTTTTTTAACACTGACATACCCTACATTACCAGATACGCTAGGCCCACCTACTATTTCACCATCCACGTTAATAACCCTAATTAACTGGCCGTTATCTGCATCTCTAATTGCTACAGTGTGAGGTGTATGTTCTGTTAATATTAGTGATTTCATTATCATTATCTTTTGATTATAAATGCATTGATGAAGGATTCAACGTCCTCATCTGATTTATCATAAGTTAAATTTGTTATAGTGCTAAGAGATTGACTGTTAGTGTCGTTAACCTTATAAGAGGTTTTTTGATAATCTTTTTCTATTTCATTTACTACATCATCTGGTAAAGGGTCAACATCTGCCGGTACGTCTAATATCTTTCGTATGTCTTTTACTTTATAACCCTTTTTTAGTAACGCTCTTACCTCTTTACATACGTAGTACTTATCTATGTTAGCCTCACTACCATACTCATCTATCTTCTTTTGCAGGTAATCCCCGGCATAAGCGGTAGACTTACCTGTAACTACGCATGTGATTTTTTTACTCTTAAGCATACCTAATTATATAAATAAATATATGCAATTCAACACACTAGTGGAACAAATATTAACGGAAGCTAAGAAAGACTGGGTAAAGAAAGCAGTAAAAGGCATTAAAAAAGGTGCTCTTAGAAAACAAGAACATAAAAAGAAGGGTCAAAAGATGTCTACTAGTGAATTAAAAGGTTTGAAGGCTCACGGCACTGCTTTAGAGAAGAAACGTGCTAATTTTGCATTAAATATAAGAAAGAAGAAATAATATGAAATTTGATTCACTAGTAAATGAAATTTTAAAAGAAGCTCGTAAGTCTGAAGAAGATGGTAACGAGTTTATCAAAAAAGTGGCTGATGCTGCTGAAATGGGCAAAAAGACTACCAAGGTTGGTGGTAAAACCGTTAAAGTAAAAATTAGTAAAGCTAAAGCAGATAAAATTGAAGGCAAGAGCCTAAAAAAAAACCCTTACATCAAAAAAATAGGTGATCGTTGGAAGGGGTTAGGTTCGCAAAAAAAAAAAGTAGTTAAAGAAGATCGGTACGTACCGTTTGATACAAAACGTCGTATAACCGCTCCTCGTTCTAAAAAACATGGACACATGAACAATGTGTTCAATGGTGATAATCAGGATAGTGGTACTACTCAAGCAGCTAGCGGGTTTTGGGGTGATACAAACACAAAGATGAATACTTTTGTCGGTATATTACCTAAAATAAAATCAGGTGGTAAAATAAAAGCCTCTATTAAGAAGAAGCGCTAAGTAATTGATTTACTAAATCAGGTCCTCTATTACCAACTTGGTAATACCAATTACTATCTTTTAGTGCTGCAGCTGCAGCTTTAAAATCCTTTTTAGCTAACGCTTGTTGTAGCACTTTAAACTGTGCTAATTTTACTGGACCAAGATTGAAAGATAAATCTACAATTGCTAGTTGAGCATTTGCTGGTAATGAATCTAAATTAGGAGCAAAACGTTTTGCATTAGCAGTTGCAATTTTTAATGTATCATCAAATAGTGCTTTAATTTCTGCATCCGTTAACCCTTCTTGTAAATGACGTTGCGTAATACCATGTTTAGCAAGTATTTTTTGATTACCTTTATCGTTTAAATTAAACCCAATACCAATTGTAGGTATGTTCTTCTTATCAAGGTAAATATGCTTTTTGTACCCTTCATGTTTAACTAACTGTTTAAAAATTGCATTATAGTTTAATTTACTTGTCGGTGTGGGGTTTGCAGCTTGATGTACCGTTGTATCTGTTTTATAATCATGGGTAGGCATTCCAGGTGCAGAAGAACCAACCATCGTAGCTAATGTAGCTGCTTTTAGTATATTACCAAATTTACCTTCTTCTAACATTTGCTGATGATGCTGTTTAAATGAATGCACAATATTATTTATACAAACCTATCAACGAAGTACTTTGGTAACTTAGCTCTGTTAGCAATGACAGCGTCTGTTATAGCCTGGTCTATAATGTAAGTCGTGCAGTAATCATCTTTACTTCTTATACCTCTACCACAAGCTTGTACCAAGTTAATAAGCATCTTATCAGTATACCACACTTTATCTTCATCAAACAATCGTTTTATTCTGTTATCCCCTAATGGTAAATAAGCTGCTTTAACTATAATCTGAAACCTTGCTAAATCATCTCTTAAGTCTATACCAAACGTCATCGATGGGCTCACTATAATAGTTGGCTCTTTAGACTTAGAATGTTTAGATAATATATTATCGTTTTTAGATTCTTTATCTCTAAACAAGTATCTATCACCTTTCAAATACTTTTGAAGCTGTTTAGTTATATCTAAAGTGTGTGTATGTATAATGCCCTTTTCATTACCATGTGACTCGCAAATATCTTTAATATACTTTGCTATCTTAGGCATATTCCTATCTATATTTTGTTTATTAAGTCTACCTACATTTGCAACGTATATAGGAGCTTTCTTACTATCAAAAGTGCTATCTACTTCTATATACTTGTATTGATCAATACCTAAACTCTTTGCAAAGTTTTTATGGTCTACTATTGTAGCTGACATTAGTAGCACATTTTCAGCATAATCAAAAATATACTTCGATAAAACATCTACTCGTAAAGGTGTTACTCTCACCGTACTCTTCTCACGCTGTACAATATACTCACAATTCTCCCAAGTACTGTCAATTAAGTTTAACGTACGATGAAAGTTTTTAAAGTAATTTAATTTTATTTTATCATTAATGTTTAATGTTGTGTTTTTGTTATTATGTTTTTGAGTTAATGAGTCAATATGCTCACCTAACGTAACCATTAATGTTGTGAGCCATGTACGTACATGTTGCATATCTTCTGAGTAAAGTAGAGGTATCTTTACACCTAATAGTTTAAACCGTTCAGGCTCAACAAATACTGAAAAGTGTTTTACTAATTCATCCTCCAACTCAGATGCTTCGTCACACACAATAAAATTTTTACGTTTTACATGCCCTGGTAAAGATAAAAACATTTTATAGTTTAGAATACTAAACTGATCTATTAATGCTTTGTTACGAGCATTATAATACGGGCACTTATTAGCTGACCAGCACTCTTCTTTTAACTTTGGCAATAGTAGACATGGTGCATTCTCAACGTCAACATCGGTATTAACCTCACACTGGTAATTGCTTTTACCTTTGAGTGTCGAAGAGTCATCAAACAATTGCTTATACTGATCTTGTAGTGATTTAGTAATAGTGAGTGCAAATGTACCGTGACTTGGTTCTTTCAAGCAATCTATTTCATGTACATGATTACCCACATAGTCCTGTTTAAAGGCGTCGTAAGAGGTGATGAGTCTTTTAAACTCATCTGTACATTTATTTGAAACGTTACCTAAAGTCTTTGATATGAAGCTTTTACCGGACCCTGTAGGAGCAGTGCATATAACGTATTTGTAACCTTTTGCATAAGCATCCTCAATGCGCTTAATAAGGTCAATTTGCTGACTACTAGGATTGTAGCCATCTGGAAATTTGGTTAGGTATCTACTGTACACCCCTAATTATATTAGTTGATGGCAGATAAAACAACTGTAGAGTTGTATAATTTATTTCTTTTTTTAGGTTTAAGTAATTTTGCTTTTATAAGCAAATCCATATTCTTTTGTGAAAAGTCTTCAATAGTGTACGAGAACTTTAAACAACTAGGACCTTGTTCTACTTTAAAAGGGTACGGAATTTCAAACGTTTTTGTAACGTTATCAGATTTAATAATAAAATTAAAATAGAAATCCTTAAACTTGAAAATTAAAAGCTTACCAGACTTTAACGGTTTTTCACTGTTAATGTAAAACACAATGTTTCTTTGCAGAAACTCATTAATCATTTTTTCTGTTTTGTCAATCATGTGTCCATGTAAGTTAATTTTTGATTTGGTGACATCTTTAACAGGGTAGTATTGAAGTAATTCCAAAACTCAGCTTCAGGTATCGTATTTACTAAATCACAATCATCCATACTAACCATTCTCCAGTCTTGCATAAAAATATCCCACACCAATAAAAGGTTTTTTAATTCTGGGTTATATTTACTTGGCCCACCTGGGGGTCTATAATTTAAAGACAAACGCCCGTTCGTGCTGTTTAGAATATTATCATCTAATGTACACAGCATTCGTCTAAAAGGTGGTTTGTCTGCTTTAGGTCTACGCCTAAGAAAAACTACTTCACAAACGTTTTGACTTAGTAGGTTCTTTAGATTCAATAACGTTATCTTCATTAATTAAAACTGTATTATCTGCAATTGATTCTTGTTTGACTTTTCTACAAACACCAAATATTCTCAATTCATTTAAGAATACACCCTTTTTAAGTTTACCATAGCCGTCAACTTCAATATTAGAAACTGCAGCTCCCTTATCGTTTGGAAATATTACAATATCTCCTACTTTGCATTGATGTACGTTAGGACCAGCTAGCACCACTTGAGCTTTTCTCCAAGCTTTAATTAGTGAGTTTGTTGGTACAAAAATACCATTTCTCTTAATTGCATCGCCTGAGTTGTCATTTACTTCGTCAATAAATTCAACTAATAAAATATCATCAAACAGTTTAGATAGAACAAAGTCATCACCTAGACCGAAATTGCCCTTTCCATAGCTGTCCAAGTCTATTAAGCTTCTTCTAACGGGTAGTTTGTCAATTGATTCTGCCATATTTTTTATTTAGCTAATTGTTTTTCTAATTCAACGTACTGGAGGTATTCTCTTTGACTCATAAATTCCGGCACTAAAAGTGTTTCTTTTTCTGTATCCTCTTTTTTAACCTTTTTAACGTAATCTAACCTTTTGTACTTTAGTCTAGGAAGTACATTGTAAACTAAATCATACTGATCTTGTTTGTTAGTAAACAAGTTAGCATAAACGTTAGACGTTTGGTTAATATAAAGAGCTACATCTTTTGAGTAAAAAGATGACCACCTATTGACCATAAAGATACTAAACTGCGACTCATCATCGCAGTTTAGCTCTACTTTCTTCTTACTGAATAAGATAGAATTTAAATAGTCAAATATTGTCATCAGGTAATTACTTTTGTAGTGGCAATAAAGATGTCGTCATTTAATGCGTAGAATAAATCAATAACATCTTTCATAAACTGATTAGCCTGTTCATCAGTTAACTTAGTACTATATGCAAATGCTGGAGCTTTACGTCCTGCATTGATATTAATACCTGTATGACCAATTGCTACATTATCTTTTGAATACGTGATACTAACACTACATTTACCTACTTTTTGCAACGCACCATCACTACCTTCAAACTGATCATGTACCATAAAGTCATCACCATCAACCTCAATTGGTTTCTTAAGGTAACGATTTGATAAGATCATAGCAATCTGCGTATTAAAAAGTCTTTGGTAAGCAACTGCACCGAATGGATCTAGATTAGGTATTTCCCAACAGAAGTTAATTGCATCATCGCTATAGATATAATCGTTTTGCAATACATCTTCACTATCAATCATACCCTCTGCTTGGACATTCATTGGAGCTCTAAA
>Ga0316218_1003471_pt1 | contig 13053 bp, 9 predicted proteins | sample TBH18003metaG_FD_203634 | JGI IMG/M metagenome (GOLD analysis project Ga0316218, IMG submission 203634) | Freshwater microbial communities from Trout Bog Lake, Wisconsin, USA - TBH18003 | ecosystem: Environmental > Aquatic > Freshwater > Lake > Hypolimnion/Profundal zone | place: USA: Wisconsin...
AGTTGTATACGTGCGTCGGCGTGACGCAGAATTCGTAGTGCTCATGATAGTGTCCACTTAAATTAGGTGGACACTATGCTCCTAGCTTTCGCTAACAGAATCAATATGGGGCGGTCGGACGCTTACAATGAACACGCTGGACCATTCTGAGAAGCTCAGGTTGGTCGTGATAATCACGCTGGTGTGCTCATACAGTTTCGAGAGCAGATGGAACAGCAAAGCGCCTCCTGCCTGACTGAAGGGCAAATAACCCAATTCGTCGAGAATCACCAGATCCATCTTCATCAATGCTTGGGCAATGCGTCCTGATTTGCCATCCTGCTTCTCGCGTTCCAGTATATTGACCAGATCAACCGTAGAGTAAAAACGCACCCGCTTGCCCTTCGACGCGATGCCGGAAACAGCGATGGCGGTCGCCAAATGCGTCTTGCCCGTGCCAGGACCACCGATCAAGACTGCGTTTTGCGCCTTGTCAGTAAATTCCAGCGTGGCCAGTTGTTCGACCAGCTTCTGATCCACTTTGGAGGCGTTAAAGTCAAACCTCGCCAAATCCCGATGTGCCGGAAACTTGGCCGCGATCAACTGATTGCGCACCGATCGCATGGCGCGTTCCGTATGCTCTGCACGCAGCATTTGCTCGAGTAAGAGTCTTGAATTTTCTGCTGAACCCGGACTTTGATCCATCAACTCCGCCCAGGCGTCAGCCATGCCGTGCAGTTTCAATGCGTTGAGTTCTGTCGTGATATCAAGCATGACTCACCTCTGTCATGTTGATGTCTGCGTCGTCCGTATCTCGCAGCGTGTCGTAGCGACGGGTGTCGGCAAGCGGCGCTTCCTTGAGTTGCAAACTGGTTTCCACGCAGGCAGGCGCAGGACCTTCTTTGAGGCGTGCCACCACATTGATGACATTCTCGGCACTGATGACGCCGGATTCGAGTACCAGTTCCACCGCCACCAACACAGCAGCAAGGCCTGCGCGCGGGATGACAGCCAGTACCTGCGCCATGATCTTGTCACCCCCCGTATCGCGCATCAATCCCTTGCGCAATTGCAAGAGTGGCGTCGGCATATCAGCAAAGGGTGCACCGTTCCTGAGTGCACCCGGTTTACGTTCCACCAGGGAAATATAGTGCTGCCAGTCATAGCGAACCTTGCACCGTTCGGTCAGACGCTCGTGCGTGGCGACGATACTGCCTCCGGCGACCACGCAGATTTGCGCAGGATATATTCTGTAATTGACCTGCTTCCCGGCCCATTCGCAGGGTGCCGAGTAACGGTTACATTGCACGGTAACCAGACAGGTACTGGACACCTTGACCTGATCGGTTACATAGCCATCAAAGGGCGCAGGCATGGGCATCATCAGCGCCTGTTCCTGCTCCAGCATCTCGGCCACGCTAAGTTCTTTGAACTCGGGATGGTGTAACTCACTCCACAAGGATCGGCAGCGTTCACCCAGCCAGACATTGAGTTCCTCAAAGGAACCAAAGCGTTGATTCTGGGCATCCAGCCAAATGCGACGGCGACAGCTTGAGGTGAGAGACCTGCATACGCCGGTAAATACCGCCAATGACCAAACCTTCTTCGCTCCAGTCAAACTGAAATGCCTCACCCAATTCAAACTTCAGTGGCACAAACGCGCGCGGCTGTTGGCCTTCACGTTCGCGCCACGCACGGATAAAATCAGTTACGCGGGTATAGCCGCCCTGATATCCATCCAGTTGAATTTGAGCATACAGGTCTTTGGCCGTGCGTCTGTTTTGTTTGTGCCGGAGGGAATCCGCCTTGAGCGCCTGTTCCAGCGACTCATGAAAGGCGGTCAGTTTACCGGGCATCTGACCCCGCTGATAGGCAGGCTCCACCACCTCCTCCTCGGTGCTTCTGATCCACTTGTGTATTGTGTTGCGCGACAAACTCGTGCGCTTTGCGATTTCATGCAGCGACTTCTTGTCGCGAAAAAACATCCGTCGAATCTTGCCTATCATTTCCATAGTGATCACCTTTTATCTCCTGCCTTAAAATTAGGCAGGGGTAGTAGAACACCTGGGTCAATTTTCGGTCGGCATAACGCCTATAACTGGGTCACTTTTCGGTCGGTATCAACACCGGTTCATGCCGATGACTGTGCCTTTTTCAGCATGGGCAGCACGTCGTTCACCATCCATCTTTTGTTGAGCAGCCCAGGTATTGTCGGTGATCAAACCCATTGCCTCATGCTCACTGATGGCATTGAGCAATTGCGGCAAAAAGCCGGATTTCAGTCCGGCATGAGCTGTGGATTGGTAAGCAGAACCGGATACGTCAGGGGTATAACCCTTGGCGGTTTTCTCCTTGATGAGCTTGTCGTAAATCCGCTTTGCCTCGGTGAAATCGACTGGTGCGGTTGTTTTACTGCCGCTAGTCAGTGTGCCGCCGCGACGACCGTAACGAAAATTGACGACGTTCCCGCCTGCAACAGCAAGAATTTCAGCGTGGTACTCTTTGTTGCTGCTGCCTTCAGCGTAGTAGAGGCTGGTGCGAGCGATGGCATTCATGTGATTCTCCTGAGTAAAAATAAGGCATAAAAAATCCACGACCGAAACGGAACGTGGACTTGTGGGGTGACTTGCTGGGTACTTGTGATGTGTGTAGACTTGGCTTGCTTGTGGACTGGTTGCTGCTGAGGACTACGATGCTATGTTGATAAATGATGACCACTGTTTGCAGGATGGCAGGCTGTTGATGACTTCCAACACTTTGGATTCGTCTGGATAATGATCAATAAAGCCATCGTTCAGAATGCAATTTTGCAGGTACATCAAATCTGCCAGCGTCCGTGATCCGTACCTATCCGCAATGCTGCTCAAACTTTCAACCGACTCCAGCAATTCCTTGAAGAACGTGCTCGCAGCATGTTTGCCTGATGTCAGGTTTAACGCTTCGACAGTGAAAAAGCGAACAACGGTTTTATCACCCTCGCTGTTGTCAGCAACGAACCGATCATCGTTTTCAAATACGCCTGCGGCAATACCAGCTTCAGTCAGAATGTCCGAATAGTCACATTCGCCATCCGTCCAGGTGAAAATAACGACCTGATTATCTGGATTGCCGGTGATATTTGCATTCTCGAAATCGGTCAGCATTGCGCCATCGTCAATCGTGACTGCATCGGCAGTATTGAGCAGTCTGAAAAACCTCTCGATATTGCTGTTCGCAGTAGGTGGGTTCATAGCAAACCCCGTTCAGCAAAGGACAAGGCTTCCTGTTCACCGATAACAATGTGATCCAATACGCGAATATCAACCAACGCAAGTGCCTGTTTCAGCGCTGTGGTGAGCAGTTTGTCAGCCTGACTGGGTTCGCTGAGTCCACTGGGATGATTGTGTGCCAGCATGACGGAGGCCGAATTATTTGCCAATGCACACTTAACCACCTCGCGTGGATAAACTGATGTTTGCGTCAGCGTCCCGTGAAATAGCTCTTCTGAGACGATCAGACGGTTCTGTGAGTCCAGGAACAACACCATAAATATTTTCTGCTGCCTGCCACCCAAGGCCAGACGCAGGTAATTTTTGACAGTATCAGGATTGCTGAAGGAAATTGGATTGATGCTGATTTCCTCTGCCCGTGCTCGTGCAATCAATTCCTTTGCGGCTGAAATGATAGGGTCAGCTGCGTATGGCGTAAGGTTTTCTGAAACGAGTTGACGATTAGTGCGGATTTCAAACAGGACAGATAACGGCATCCTGGACAGTTTACTTGCCGTGCGCCGACCGACCAATACCGCCAGTAATTCAGGTGTACTGCAATTCTGGATATTCATTTTTGTCTCCTCGAAGAATGAAGGGACACTATCCCAATACAGGGAGCATGTCCCTGTTGTGGGTGTATAGCTGAGCTATTGCCTAGCTACATGGAGGTAATATATGACTGAAAATTTCTAGAATATTCGTTGCTAAGATAATGCTGTTTGAACGTTTTGAGATAATGCAGGATAAAAAATATGTATATTGATCAAGATTATTTTGGCAAAAAATTCTCGTCGCTATCGTTTTATTTGGCTTATTGTTAATCTTAACAAGATTACAGTATAGATTTTTTTACACCGATATTTGACATTATATTCGAGTACTGTATAAATATAGATAAGGCGCTGTGCATGATTATTTATGATATTTAATTGAATATTTTAAAATCAATATTGCGCTTGGCAGAGACTGGATTTTAATTATTTCTTAATTATTTTTTGTAAGAAATTAAGTTGTTGTCAGGCTAAATTTATATTTATTTAAGGAAATAAAATGAAAAATACAGGTCAGGATTTAATCAAAATAAGCATCAGTGCAATCATTATCTCCACCCTGTTATCGGCCTGTGGCGGAGGCAGTGGTGGAGCTGCTTCTGGCAGTGCAGCGACAACAGCGGCAAGCCCTGTTACTTATACAAGTGCTGGGGGAATTGGTGAGCTGCTCAACTATACCGTCGATACTTCGAAGTTGACTTATAGTTATACCATCACAGACAGTCAATATGGATTAACTGGAAATACAGGATCTGGCACATTGCTTCATAATTCGGATGGAACTTATACACCATCCGGTGTGAGCAATGCAAGGGTTGTTGTTCTGCCAAACGGACTTTTATTAGGCGCTTTTAGTGCAAGCATAAATGGTACTGTTACGACAATTCCGGTAATTGGCATATCTAATCCGGTGACTACTTTCAGTGCTGCTGCCGCGACTTATAATTATGTCAGACATTATAAGATAGGCTCAACTTATACATCAAATTACAGAACATTTCAGATTACTTCATCAGGGACATGGACTGACTGTATAGGAGGTAATTTAGCGGCAACCTGTTCAGGTGTTAGTAATTCAGGAACGTTAAATTCCTTAGGTGGTGGTGAGTTTCAGGTGCTGAGCGGCGCGACTGTGATAGGTACTGCTATCGTGCAAAATTCCAGCGGGCAGAATGTGGTGGTCGTTGATCTGAACAATTCAAGCAATGGTCTCGGACTTCTTGTTGGTTCTACGCAACAGCTAGCAACAACACAAACTGATGGTACCTGGTACACCATTTCCTCGGCAGGTGATTACAGTACTTTCACTACTACAGGTGGTAATATCACCTACGCTTCTGTCAATGGTTCGTCTTATACCGGAACAGACACCTTTATTGTCAATTCACCCTGGTCGGGATTTGCGACTCCCGGTACTGGCGGAGAGGCTTTGTTGGCAGGTGCGGGGGTATTTGCCGATATCAAAAGTGATGGCACGGCTGTAATCGGACTCAAGCTCAATTAAAAATGCCTGATTAAATTGATGCCTGTCATAGGCATCAATTTTCTGCAAAAATACAGCTATTGAGTACGCTCAGTACTTCAGTTTTTTTCTCATAAATAGGTGAGATTAACAGCTTGCACACAGACATGCGCTGCATGTGGGATGAATCATGAAAATTCGCTTCGGGTTGCAACTGGATGGACAGCGTGGCTGGCATAACAGAGATTCATTAGGCGAAATTACCGTCGGCACGAACGGGATGCTGGGTATTCTTGAAGCCCAATTAGGGTTGGTGGCCGATTTGATCCCGCAGGCGCGTCGTATCGTGCAGTATCTGGACTGCCTTAAAAAAGCGGATCATGCGCGGCGTTTTTATCATAATAGCCTGGAAACAGACGAACTTGGCACGGCCGCGACCTTGCTGAGTTGGCGTGATACCTGGCATCTGCATGGCTGGAGTGGTCAGATTGAGTCGAATGAAGGTCGATTGACCGATATGGCCGACGTTGAGTGTTTGGCCAAGGTCTGTGTCTCTTCTTCTGAAGGTGAGCGTCTGGACGCGATTTGTCAGGTAATGTCGCGGCGCACACCTGCCATTCGCAGCGTAACGCTGACAACCCCGATGGCGCACTTTCCAAAACGCTGGCAACAGGTATTATCCGGGTTGCCTGTTGAATATCTGCCTTTTGTTTCCAAGCCTGGCGATCTGTTTTTACATGCGTTGCAGAATCGACTGCAACGGGCGCAGGCAGGTGAGATTTTTGCACCCGAAGATAAGTTGATTTTTAATATGGATGGCTCAATACGGGTTGTTCGTGCCGAGACCCGCTTGCTGGCGTCGCGTTGGCTCGCAGATCGCATCTCTGCCGGTGTTGCGGATGGTGTGCTGGTGGCCTCGGATGCCTTGCTCGATGATATTCTGGTCTCTGCCGGTGAAGCGCGACATGGCATGAGTGAATCGAGCGCATTTCGCCCTGCCTTGCAATTGCTGCCGATGGCACTGGCGCTACTCTGGGCACCTCTGGATTTTAACGTGCTGACTTCATTTCTCAGCCATCCAATCTCACCTGTACGCGGTTACGCCCGCCGCAAGCTTGCTGGAAAATTTGCCGACCAACCGGGTATTGGCGGTGCTGAGTGGGATAAGGCTTTGCACGATATTGCCGTGCATTATGGAGATGCCGAAGTTCATGAGGAAATCACGACCTGGGTTGATCATCCGCGCTTCGACCGGAATGCCAGTGTGCCGCTGACTGAAGTGATGGTTCGCGCACAGAAGCTGGCGCATTATTTTCATGTACGTCTGATTGATCAGGACGAAGCCAAACGGGCATCATGGCATGCCGGATTTTCACAAACTTCCGGATTTATCAGCGCAATTGAGCAATTGCAGCAAAACGGTGTGACTATGATTCGTCAACGTCAGTTGCAAAAATTACTGACAGAGGCTACTGCGAGGGGAAGTTCCAACCCGAAACTGGTTGCACAAACGGGTGCAATGGGTTTGGCCAATGACCCTGCCGCACTGATTGAAAGTTTTGAACAGGTATTCTGGTGGCAACCTGTCGCCGGTGCTCTGGTCAAATCCTATCCGTGGTCAGTTGCTGAAATTCGTGCCCTGAGCATCTCCGGGGTCGAATTGCCTGATATTTCCGATCTGCTGGAACGTATTGCGCTCGATAGTCTCAGGCCGGTTCTTGCTGCTGAAAAACAACTGGTGATTGTGCTGCCACCCCGTGAAATGGAAGTGCATCCCGCCTGGCAGATGATTGAATCGCTGGTTACTCACATTCCCGAGTATTCACTCGAACAGAGCTTCAAGGACACAGCTTCCGAACTGCAAAGCTGTTGCGTCGTGCCGCATACGTCGTTACCCGAGCTACGGCGCTGGTGGCAATTGCCCGACAACCTCACTGTTCCCAGAATGGAGCGTGAATCCTTTTCCAGCCTGGAGTTATTCCTGTTCAACCCGTACCAGTGGCTGTTGCGTTATCCCGCCGGACTTAAATCCTCCAACATTCTCTCGGTCAGTGACGGTTTTTTGCTGGAAGGCAAACTGGCGCATGCGCTGATCGAGCGGTTGTTTGTCTTGCCGGATTCGCTGCTGATGACTGATGGAGAAATATCAGACTGGTTCGATGCCGAATTTCCCCTAATCATTGAGACACAAGGTGCTGTACTGTTGATGGACGGCAGACGCGCTGATTACCAGGGATTGCGCTATGCTCTTAGGCGAGCGCTCAGCAGACTGCTGACGCAACTAAAATCTGCCGATGTGAGCAAAGTACATGCTGAGATGGAACTGAACGGCATTTTTCCTGGGGGCAAGATTTTGGGTTATGCCGATCTGGTGATAAGCAATCAACACGGGCAACAGGCCATTGTTGATATGAAATGGGGCGGCGTCAAAAAATATTCAACAAGGCTTGCGGAAAACACCCAGCTGCAACTGGGTATTTACGCCGAATTGCTGCGGCAACAATCAGCCAACTGGCCTGATACCGGTTATTTTGTGCTGTCAGAGGCAAAACTGTTGACGCAGCATAACCATTATTTCCCTGAGAGCACGGTGATTGTCAATAAGACCGAGGAATCTACTCCTCATCTGTGGACGCGTTTTATAGAAAGCTATGCCTGGCGCAATGAATTGCTAAAACAGGGGCGACTGGAAGTGGTGCTGGCAGCCAGTATTCCAGATGAAGAGTTTGATACCCCGGAAGCGGGGCTCAAGCCCGAGTTCCTGAATCCGGCTTATAATGACTACCTGACTTTGGCAGGCTGGAGGCAGTCATGACAGCGAAATTGCATTTTATCAGCGCAGGTGCAGGAAGCGGCAAGACCTATCGGCTTACCCGGATTTTGCATGAAAAACTGTCGAACGGTTCGATACGCCCCTCAGGTGTCATTGCAACCACTTTCACCCGCAAGGCGGCGACTGAATTGCGCGAGCGTGTGCGTTCACATTTGATGGAAATGGGCTCGTACAAGATCGCCAATGCGATGGGGCAGGCACGCATCAATACGGTTAATGGCCTGTGCGGTGAATTGCTGACGCGTTTTGCCTTCGAAGCGGGGATCTCCACCGAACAGCAGGTGCTTGAAGAAGCGCAGGAGAAAGTGCTGTTGTCCCAAGCCATTGAAACCGTCATGGATAGCGCACAGACGGCAAAACTGCTCGCGATCGTGCGCCGGATGGGTATTCAGGACTGGAAGGATGACTTAAGAAAGCTGATGAGTCAGACACGCGCCAACGATATCGCGATTGACTGCCTGGCTGGCATGGCACTCTGCAATGCCGATGATTTACTCGATCATTTTCCCAAGGTTACAGGGGATGATCTGGCTGGCAAACTTCAGCAGGTGATTACGGAGACTTTGCCCGAACTGGAAAGCGCGGCGGCTGAAAGCCGGATGAAAAACACCAATGACTACCTGACGCTGGTCAAGGAAATGCGCGTCAAACTGGGTGCAAACGATGCCGTCTGGAGCGACTGGGTCAAGCTTGCCAACGCAAAGCCCGGCAAAGGCCTGATTCTCCTTGCAGAAAGAATCGGCGAATACGCCAATCGCTACGCTGAACATGCCGAACTGCACAGCGATATTCGGACATATTTGCAGATGCAGTTTATGTTGTGTGAGAAGGCGCTCAAGGCTTATGCCGACAAGAAACGCGAAATGGGCGTGCTGGATTTTACCGATCAGGAACATTTGCTGCTGAAAGTGCTGGATCATCATGTGGTCGCTGCAACCTTGCGTGAGGAACTGGATTTGCTGATGGTGGACGAATTTCAGGATACTAGTCCGATACAGTTGGCGTTGTTTACCAAGCTTGCGCAACTCGCCAGTGAAGTTTACTGGGTAGGTGATATGAAGCAGGCAATTTATGGTTTTCGCGGCAGCGATGCTGTTCTGATGAAAGCGGTCCTCGATGCACTGACTGTGCTGGGTGGCGACAAGGAAGTACTCAAGCTATCCTGGCGTTCGCGCGCGCCGCTTGTCACGCTGGTCAATGAGGTTTTTGTGCCGACTTTTGCCGCGACAACGGCAGCAGACGATATTGTTTTAACAGCCCAGCGCACGGAAAAATTGTCAGGTGCCGCCTTTGCCAACTGGCACTTGCAGGGCACCAAAATTGAAATACGCAACATGGCCCTGGTTGTCGGCGTCAGACAATTGCACGATTCGGGCTACATCGTGTTTGACAAGGCAACAAGGCAGACGCGCGCGATCCGTTATGGCGATATGGCGATCTTGTCGCGCTCGAACGATGGCGTGCGGAATATTGCTGCTGAATTAAAGGCGCAAGGCGTGCCCGCTGCCATCTTGCAGGCGGGACTGCTCAAAACACCGGAAGCGATTCTGGCTATTGCCTGTCTGCGTCGTCTGAATGATCCCTCCGATACCATTGCCAGCGCCGAGATCGTCTCGCTGGCCGGCTGTGAAGCGCCGGAGAGTTGGGTGGCAGATCGTTTGCAGTTCATGAACAATGCTCCCGCAGAAAAACCCGGCGGCTATGGCAATAGTTGGCGTGAGGAAGGCGATCAGGTATTCCCGCTGCTGGCAGAACTGGCCGCTCTGCGCGCGGATATGCCTGTACTGTCACCGATGGAAGCGTTGCAAACGGTGGTAGCGCATGGACAATTATCCGCAGTGGTGCTGCGCTGGTGTAACAATGAAAATGAGGCGCGCAGTCGATTCGCCAATCTGGAAGCCTTGCTGGGGATGGCGCGTGATTATGAGCAAACCAGTCGTAATATGAATCAGAGCGCCAGTGTTTCCGGATTGATTTTATGGCTGAGGTCGCAGGCCGAAGCGGAAGCGGACTTTCTGGCTATGCCGGCCATTGATGCGGTGAAGGTGATGACGCATCATGCTGCCAAGGGACTTGAATGGCCGGTTGTGATTCTGACCGGCCTGGAAGGTAAAGTCAGGGACAGGCTCTGGTCTATCAGTGCCATCTCTCAAGCTGAAATTGATGTGCAACACCCGCTGAAAGATCGATTTATCCGTTTTTGGCCCTGGCCTTTTGGCCTGATGGGAAAAGTGACGATTGCGGAAACAATTGATAACTCGGATATAGCCCGAAAGCTTCATCTTGAAGCGGTTGAAGAAGAAAAGCGCCTGCTCTATGTCAGCATGACACGTGCACGCGATCTGCTGGTGATGGCACATCACGGCAAAGGAAGCGAGGATAGTTGGCTGGGCACGGTTGCTGCCGGTTGGCTGCAGGGCGAGGTGGATGCGACTACCTTGATGACACCTGGCGGCGCGGCGATTCCTTGTCAGAATATAACGTTATCAGCGGCTGGCGGTACAGGCGCGACTGCCGTAGAGCCGGTGTACTGGTTTACCGATCCCACACCGAAAAAGCTACGTATGCCGCTCAAATTCAGCCCCTCAGACGCCAAAGCGCAAAGTTCGCGTGTGTTGAACAATGAGCATATCGGCAGGCGTCTCTCCCTGAAACCGGATGTCGATATGGCGCGTCTGGGTAACGCGCTGCATCTCTGCATCGGTGCTCACTTTACAGATCCTGACGCACCGGTCACCGTGACAGAAATCGAAGCAGTATTGCAGCGTATGGGACTGGCAAGTGCCGTGCAACCGCAAGCGTTGCTGGATCAAATCAATGCTCTGGGTAGCTGGATCAAGGCACGCTGGCCGGAAGCGGTGCCATATGCCGAGTTTCCAGCGGAAAGGCAGCTGCCGAATGGACAGCTGCTGCAGGGGCGTATTGATATGCTGCTCAAGGTCAACGGCGGCTGGATACTGATAGACCATAAATCCAACCCGGGCGGGTCTGATCGCTGGGAAGCCATTGCGCAGGACTATGCAGGGCAATTGGCCGCATACAAGTGGGCTGTTGAAACAGCGAGTGGCGAAAAGGTGCTGGAGAGCTGGCTATTTTTGCCGGTAGCGGCAGCAATAATACGAATCGAACTTGAATAATGAAACCGATTACAACTGTTGTACGCGAATGGACTCAGGCGTATTTTAGCAATAAAAATATTGAATTGACCCACGAGGGGGATCGGGCGACTTGTCAGTTCACCGCCGGTGACAGTGATCACTTTGAGTATCGTTGCTTTGTCGAGGTATATGAGGATCGCCCCGGCATCATGCTGTTTCAGTACGCGCCTTTCAAGGTTCCCCGTGTACATCGTACTACCGTGGCTGAATTACTGGCGAGGATCAATTACGTTCTGGCTAATGGTGCGCTCGGCATGGACATGCAGGATGGCGAAATCCGCTATAAAAACGGGGTCGATATCAAGGGCGGTGTAATCTCGATAGCAATGATCAGTGAGCTGGTTGAGCTGGGGTTATCCATTCTTGACCAGTATCTGCCGGCTGTTGCAGCGGTCGTTTATGCCGGACAGAGTGCGGAGCAGGCGTTTTCAAGGGCAGAGCAACACCGGGTTGCACAGGGTAGAACTAACCCAGTGCCGGAAGAGACGCAAATCAGGCCTTGGGAGAGTTTTGTTGGAAGTGAAGCGATTCGTTCCTGGTCGGCGGATTTGAACAGTGTGCTGTCGGGCAATGAGGTGGACTGGGCGCTGGCCGGACATGCGACGGTGATTGTGAATGAGGATCAAAATTATTGTCGGGAAATTCTGCAACGCGTTGCCGCCGATAACAACTTGAATTTTACTGTAATCGCAGCCTCCGATGTGATGGACATGTCGCCACCTTCAGGGTTGCAGGCATTGAAACCCATGCTGGTATATCTTGAACCCGGACGGTGGATGAGGTTAAAAGGCGAAGACGGTGAAAGCGACAATACCGCTGAAAATGCCAGGCGTTTTCAGTCGCAATTGCTGGACTGGATCACTGATTTTGATCCGCTTCATCCTGTCGTGTATGTGACTTCAACCGCTAAACTTGGGAATATGACAAGTCGCTTGCGGGCTGTCGGCGGTTTTGACCGGTACATTGCCTTGCCTCAGGAATCGCTGAGCATACTGGCGGAAGGATTTCTGAGCCTTATTGGCCGGGACTGTTGCAGTGCAGCACTGCAATCCGCCACAGCCAAGTTGGGCAAACTGCTGAAAGATGAGTCGTCTGAAAAGCGCGAGCTTGCCTTGCTGTGTATGCGCCGGCTTCATCATCGTGAAAACAGGCCGCTTGAGTTTATCGATCTGGTACATGCGTTTTCCCGCAATATGCTGGAACAGGATGCTTCAACAATTGAAACTGATGAATTACGTCAGCAGGTAGCCTTTCATGAGGCGGGGCATGCTGTCGTGGCTGTACTCGATTCCGGCGGCAAAAACGTTCCGGACTGCACGTCTATCGTGCCATCCGCTGCATTTAATGGCATTGTGGTCGAATCGTACACTTTTCATCATGCGCATGATGATCTCAATACCTACCGTAACTTTCGCCACAACATCCGTATTTGCCTGGCGGCTCGCGCAGCGGAGGAAATTGCCTTCGGGATTGAAAACGTATCCTCTGCTTCATCAGATGATCTGGAAAATGCTTCGCGTAGTGCCTTCAAAGCCTTCGCTTGCTGGGGTTTTGTCCCGCGAATGGAGGCTGGTGATCGCGCAGCCAGGAATCTCGGCGTTGTGTTTGGTGCTCCAAGCAATTCGGAAATGCACCATTTGGAAGTGCTCGTGCGTGAGTTTTTGGAACAGGAGTATGAAGTGGTCAAAGTCATGCTTGAAAATAATCGCACACTGCTTGATGCTGTTGCAAACCGCCTGCTCAGCGAGCAAATGCTTGATCAGGGTGAATTGAGCGCTATTTTTACAGAAAATCAGGCTGTTGCAACGGCAGTAGCTGT